>JAABUQ010002104.1_pt1 | contig 40396 bp, 42 predicted proteins | sample 5560001 | NCBI WGS metagenome assembly JAABUQ01 (sample SAMN10711888, study PRJNA513371) | rock metagenome | isolation source: Antarctica rocks | place: Antarctica: Victoria Land, Finger Mt nord | collected 2015-12-18
GGCCGGCGTATGGTTCCGGCGTGGTCGCTTGCTCATCGTCTCTCCTGTTCCGCAGCCATCCTGGCTGCCGTCAGGCAGAAACTCCACTTATCAAACCTGTGCAGATTTCCTGAGCCATCTCTCCCGATGCCGGCATAGGTTCCAACGCCGTGCCCCGGCTGCTACGCTGAGACTCGACTCCACCAGGACAGAAACTTCCGCGCGATGGCCGGCCATAGCCAATTTAAGAACATCATGCACCGCAAGGGCGCGCAGGACGCCCGGCGTGCCCGGCAATTTGCAAAATTGATCCGCGAGATCACTGTCTCCGCCCGCACCGGCCTGCCCGACCCAGCCGCCAACCCGCGGCTGCGCGCCGCCATGGCGGAGGCGCGCGGCGCCAACATGCCGCGAGACACCATCGAGCGCGCGGTGAAGAAGGCGACCGGCACCGCGGGCGGCGAGGATTACGTGGACGTGCGCTACGAGGGCTACGGCCCCGCCGGCGTCGCGATCATCGTCGAGGCGCTGACCGACAACCGCAACCGCACCGCCTCCGACGTGCGCGCCGCCTTCAACAAGCACGGCGGCGCGTTGGGGGAGACCAACTCGGTCGCGTTCATGTTCACGCGCCTGGGCGTCATCCAGTATCCGCCGGACGCCGCCACCGCCGACGCCATGCTGGAAGCCGCCATCGACGCCGGGGCGGACAACGCCGAGAGCGGGCCGGACGGGCACGAAGTCACCTGCGCCCCCGACGACTGGCAGACAGTGCGCGACGCCCTGGAAGCCCGATTCGGCCCGCCCGCCGCTGCCCGCCTCGATTGGCGGCCCGGCACGACGGTGACGCTCGACGAGGAGCGCGCCGCCAGCCTCTTGAAGCTGATCGACGCGCTGGAGGACAACGAGGACGTGCAGAACGTTTATGCCAATTTCGAGATCCCGGACGCCGTGCTGCAGGCGCTGTCGGCCTGATGGCACGCCTGATGGGGATCGACCCCGGGCTTCGCTTCACCGGCTGGGGCGTCATCGACGTGCAGGGCAACCGGCTGCGTCACGTCGCCGACGGCGTGATCGCCACGGACAACACGGACAGCGTGCCGCACCGCCTGAAATTCCTGCACGACGCGCTCACCCTGCTGTTCCGGGAGCACCGTCCGGACGAGGCCGCCGTGGAAGAAACCTACGTGAACCGCAACGGCACCGCGACGCTGAAGCTCGGCTATGCCCGCGGGGTCGCGCTGCTGGCGCCGGCGATGGCGGGCATCCTGGTCTCGGAATACGGCGCGATGGGCGTGAAGCAGGCGGTCGTCGGCACCGGGGGCGCCACCAAGGAGCAGGTGGCGCTGATGGTCCGCCGCCTGCTGCCCGGCGCCACCCTGCGCCGGGCGGACGCCGCCGATGCTCTGGCCGTCGCGATCTGCCACGCCCACCACCGCGCCACCCGGCTCCGCGTCGTCGCCGGGACGGTCATGGCGTGATCGCGCTGCTGCACGGCCGGGTCGATGCGCTGGACGCCGGGAGCTGCATCATCGACGTGAACGGGGTGGGCTACCTGGTGCAGGCCTCGACCCGGACGCTCTCGGCGCTGCCGCCGGCGCCGGCGGTAGCGCGCGTGCTGATCGAGACGCACGTGCGGGACGACGCCATCGTGCTCTACGGCTTCGCCGACCCGGCGGAGCGAGACTGGTTCCGCCTGCTGCTCACCATCCAGGGCGTGGGCGCCAAGGTCGCGCTGAACATCCTGTCCGTGCTGTCGCCGCACGACCTCATCAACGCCATCGCCGCCGGCGACCGCGCCAGCCTGACCCGTGCGCCCGGCGTCGGCGCCAAGCTCGCGATCCGGCTGCTGAGCGAGCTTCGCGACAAGGCGGGCACCATGCCGACCGGACCCGGTTTTACCATCCCGGCCGCGCCCGAGGGCGGCACGGAGGCGGACGCGTTGTCCGCCCTGGTCAATATCGGCTATCGCCGGTCGGAGGCGTATCCCGTCGTGGTGCGGATCATGGCCGGGTTGGGCGAGGGCGCCGGGCTTGACCAGGTGATCCGCGACAGCCTGCGGGAGCTGGCGATCAAATGAGCGTCGTAGCGGAGGTGCGCCAATGAGTGACGACCGCACCCTCGACCCTGCCCGCGGGGAGGACGACACCGGGGAAGCCAGTCTCCGCCCGCAGACGCTTGCCGAGTTCATCGGCCAGAAGGCGAGCCGGGAGAACCTCCGGATCTTCATCCAGGCCGCGCGCGGCCGGGCGGAGGCGATGGACCACGTGCTGCTGCACGGGCCGCCAGGCCTCGGCAAGACGACGCTGGCGCAGATCGTGGCGCGGGAGCTGGGGGTGGGGTTCCGCGCCACTTCCGGCCCGGTGATCCAGCGCGCCGGCGATTTGGCCGCCATCCTCACCAACCTGCAGCCGCGCGACGTGCTGTTCATCGACGAGATCCACCGGCTGCAGCCCGCCATCGAGGAGGTGCTGTATCCCGCGATGGAGGATTTCCAGCTCGACCTCATCATCGGGGAAGGCCCGGCGGCGCGCAGCGTGCGGATCGACCTGTCGCCGTTCACCCTGGTGGGCGCCACGACGCGCGCCGGGCTGCTGGCGACGCCGCTGCGCGACCGCTTCGGCATCCCGCTGCGGCTGATCTTCTATACCTATGCCGAACTCGAACTGATCGTGGCGCGCGGCGCCGAGAAGCTCGGCTTCAACCTGAGCGCGGAAGGGGCGGCGGAGATCGCGCGCCGGTCCCGCGGCACGCCGCGAATCGCCGGGCGCCTGCTGCGCCGGGTGCGGGACTTCGCGACCGTTGCGGGGCAGGACCCGGTGGACCGCGCGATGGCCGACGCGGCGCTGACCCGGCTGGAGGTGGACCGCCTGGGCCTAGACGCCATGGACCGCCGCTACCTGCGCCGCATCGCCGAGCACCACGCGGGCGGCCCGGTCGGAGTCGAGACCCTGGCCGCCGCCCTGGCCGAGGCGCGGGACACGCTGGAAGACGTGATCGAACCCTATCTGATTCAGGAAGGCATGATCCTCCGCACCAGCCGCGGGCGGATGCTGGGAGAGGCGGGGTGGCGCCATCTGGGCCTGGCCCCCCCGAGCCAGCCGCAATTCGACCTGCTGCGTGACCACGCCGCCGACCTGGCGCCTCCGGAGTGACGGCTTACCGCTTGAGTTTGCGGGTTTATTACGAGGACACCGACGCCGGCGGCATCGTTTACCATGCGCGCTACCTGGCCTTCGCCGAGCGTGCCCGGACGGAGGCGCTGCGGGAGGCCGGCGTGCCGCATGCGGAACTGGCGACCGGGCACGGGCTATCTTTCGTGGTGCGGCGCGCGGAAATAGTCTATCTGCGGCCGGCACGACTCGACGACGAACTCGTCGTGGTGACAGGCCCATGGGCGATGGGGGGCGCGTCCGTAAACGTGCAGCAACGGTTCGAGGCCGCCGGACAGGTCGTGGCGGTCCTGGACATCAAGCTCGCCTGCGTGCGGCAGGCGGACGGGCGGGCGGCGCGGATCCCGGACCGTTGGCGCGCGGCGTTGGCCGGCAAAGCGGAGGGAGTCTGAGTTGGATCGTGCGGTGGATGCGGCGCTGGCCACGGGCGGCGACATGTCGATTGTCGGGCTGTTCCTGCAGGCGGACCTGGTGGTCAAGACCGTCCTGGTCCTGCTGCTGCTCGCCAGCGTGTGGGTTTGGGCCATTGTGTTCGAGAAGGTCATGACGCTGCGCCGGGCCAACCGGGCGGCAGACGGGTTCGAGGACCGGTTCTGGTCCGGCGGCAGCCTGGACGACATGTATGAGGGGGAGGGCGCCAAGCCCACCCATCCGCTCGCTGCCGTGTTCGGCGCCGCGATGGGCGAGTGGCGGCGCAGCGCGCGGGTGGCCGGCGCCGACATGAGCCGCGGCAGCGTGCGGGACCGCGTGGACCGCACGGTGGCCGTCACCATCCAGCGCGAGATGGACCGCATGGAGCGCTGGATGGTGTTCCTGGCCTCCGTCGGCTCCACCGCGCCGTTCATCGGCCTGTTCGGCACGGTTTGGGGCATCATGCGCAGCTTCTCGGCCATCGCGTCCAGCCGCAACACCAACCTGTCCGTGGTGGCGCCCGGCATTGCGGAGGCGCTGTTCGCCACCGCCATCGGCCTGGTGGCGGCGATCCCGGCCGTGCTGGCCTACAACAAGCTCAGCAACGACCTGTCCCGCTTTGCCGCCCGCATGGAGGGCTTCGGGTCGGAATTCGCCGCCATCCTGTCCCGGCAGTCCGAGGAAAGGGCCTGAGCATGGCGGGGCCGATGGTGAGACGGGGCAGGGGCCGCTACCGGCCGCTCGCCGAGATCAACGTGACGCCGCTCGTGGACGTGATGCTGGTGCTGCTGATCGTGTTCATGGTGGCCGCCCCCTTGATGACCTCCGGCGTGCCGGTGGACCTGCCCAAGACCAGCGCCGCGCCGCTGAACCAGGATGCCGATCCGTTGACCGTGTCGGTGAACGCGGAGGGCAAGATCTACCTGCAGGACGCGGAAGCGACCTTGCCGGAGCTGGTCAGCAAACTCCAGGCGGTGTCCGACAACAAGACGGACCGCCGCATCTTCGTGCGGGGCGACAAGGGCATCAACTACGGCCGCGTGCTGGAAGTGATGGCGACCATCACCCAGGGCGGCTTCACCAAGGTGGCGCTGCTGGCGGAGCAGACCGGCGGTCCGGCCGCCGCCAAGCCCGGCACGCCGCCGCAGCCCGGCGTCGCCCAGCCGCCTGCCCCCCAGCCTCCGGCCGCCGCAGCTCCCCGCCGCCAGGGCCGCGGCTAGGATCCGGGCCGCGGAAGCCGTCCGTCGCCGAAATGACCTCAACCCTGCGCCGCGGCGGCGCGCTCTCCTTCCTGCTGCACGCCGCGGTGCTGTTCGCGGTTGTCACGACCCTGCGGCCCCGCCTGCCGCCGGAGCCGGATGCCGAGGAAACGGCCGTGACCGTGCAGTTCGAGGCCGCGCCGACCCCGGGTCAGCGCGCCCCGGCACCCGCGCCCACGCCGGCACCGCCGGCCTCCGCACCCACGCCGGCACTGCCGGCCTCCACGCCCGCGCCGCCGACGCCGGAGCCGCCTAGTCCGCCGCCTCCTGACCCGGCCCCGCCACCTCCACCCTTGCCGGCACCGCCCGCCCCGACACCACCGCCCCCGCCGGCGCCTGCCCCGCCGCGCCCGCCCGTCCCGGCCCCACCGCCGCCTCCGCCGTCCGTGCCCCCCGCGCCGGAGCAGAGCGCCCCCGCGCCGTTGCCTGCGCCGCCCATACCGCCGCCGCCCCCGGCACCGCGCCAGCCTGCGCCGCTCGTTCCGACATCACCGCCCCCGCCGGCCCGCCCGGCGCCCCCGGTCCCGACGCCCCCAGCCCCGCCGCCGCCCAACCCCGCCAGCCAGCCCAATCCGGCCCGCCCCCCCGCGCCCGACAGCAAGTCGCTGGAAAGCACGCTGGACCGGCTGCGCGCCCAGCAGGCCAGCAAGGAGCCGCCACGTGCCCCGTCGCCGCCGCCACCGTCGCCGCCCCGCGCCAGCGCGCCCGCCGGCGGCAGCCCGGCCGGAATCGACAACGCGCTGCTCACCGGCGAGGTGCGCCGGGCGATTGGCGAGCGGCTCAGGGAATGCTGGATCGGCGACAAGAGTGCGCTCAACTACGAGAAGCAGTCGGTGCGCCTGGCGGTGACGACCGACTCGACCGGCACGATCCGCGTGGCGGACATCGCGGCCAACGACGCGTCCCGCACCAGCGGCGGCGTTGCCCGCGCCTTTGCCGAGCGTGCCCGGCGGGCGGCGCTCGATCCGCAATGCGCGCAGCTTCCGCTGCCGGGTGCGCTAAAGGGGCAGAACCGTACCTTCGAAATCACGTTCCGGCCCTGACCGGCCGCCCGCATGGGAGATGCCCGCATGAACCCGACCCGCCTTCTTCTGGCCCGCCGTCGCCTGCTCGCCGGCGCCGCCGTTGCCACAGCACCACTGCTGACCCACAGCCCCGCGGCCCAAGGCGTCGGCCAAGGCAACCAGCAGCCGGAGATCACCGTGGACCGCGCCCGCACGGCGCCGATCCCCATCGCCATCCCGAGCTTCGCCGGCATCCCGCTCGGCGCGGAGATGACCGGCGTGATCACCAACAACTTGGGCCGCTCCGGCCTGTTCCGCCCGATCAGCCCGGCGGCGCCGGCCGGCGACAGCGGCGACACGCCCAACTTCCAAAGCTGGAAGGCGCTCGGCGCGCAGGCATTGGTGACCGGCCGCGTGGAGGGCGGCGACAGCAACGTGCGGGTCGAGTTCCGGCTGTGGGACGTGCTGCCGGGCCAGCAGATCCAGGGCACCGCCTACACCACCACTTCAACCAACTGGCGCCGCATCGCCCACATCATCAGCGACGTGATCTATGAGCGCCTGCTCGGCGAAAAGGGCTATTTCGACACCCGGATCGCCTACATCGCCGGCAGCGGGCCGCGCGACCGCCGGGTGAAGCGCCTGGCGATCATGGACCAGGACGGGGAAGGCAACCACTTCCTCACGGACGGCGCCTGGCTCGCGCTCACGCCCCGTTTCCACCCGACGCGCGACCAGATCGTGTTCATGTCGTTCCAGAACAACCGGCCACGGGTATACACCTTCGATCTCGGTACCAACACGCAGCGGGTGCTCGGCGAATACGAGGGCATGACCTTCGCGCCGCGCTTCAGCCCGGACGGCAACACCATCATCATGTCGGTCGCCCGCGGCAGCGGGTCGGAGATCGTTGCGGTCGGCCTAGGCGGCGGGCGGGAGCGGCGGCTGACCACCGGCGGCGCCATCGACACCAGCCCGTGCTACAGCTCGGACGGCGCGCAGATCGTGTTCAACTCGGACCGCGGCGGCGACCAGCAGCTTTACGTCATGGACGCGGGCGGCGGCGGCGTGCGGCGCATCAGCTTCGGGCGTGGGCGCTACGCGACGCCGGTGTGGTCGCCGCGCGGCGACCTGATCGCCTTCACCCGGCTGAACGGCGGCACCTTTGCGATTGGGGTGATGCGCCCGGACGGGTCGGGCGAGCGCATCCTGTCGGAAAGCTTCTCCGTCGAGGGGCCGACCTTTGCGCCCAACGGCCGCGTGCTGATGTTCTACCGGGAGAACCCGGCGCGCGACCGCAGCGGCGGCGGCTACTCCTCCCGCCTGGTGTCCATCGACATCACCGGCTTCAACGAGCGCGTGGTGAACACCCCGACCGACGCCTCCGACCCGGCCTGGTCGCCACTCTTGGCGTGAGCGCCGGGCAGGCACTCCGGCCCCGGGCCGCCAACGTGCTTGACCCGTATCGGCCGGCAGCGTAACGCGCGTGAAAACGAAACGATCAAGACTTTGCGCCACCACCCGGCCAGACATGCTAAGGAGAGCAGCACCATGAAGTTCAAGATGATCGGCGTCCTCGCGGCCGTTGCCCTGCTGGGCGCCTGCGCCGACAAGGCGGCGACCTCCGGCGCCGCCACCGGGTCCGGCGCCACGTCCGGCACGGCGGGCGTCACGCCGGGCAGCCAGCAGGACCTGGTCGCCAACGTTGGCGACCGGGTGTTCTACGCGCTTGACAGTTCCTCGCTGGACGGGGATGCGCGGTCCACGCTGGATCGGCAGGGGAGTTGGCTGGCGCGCTACCCGCAGTCCAGCGTCCAGGTGACCGGCAACTGCGATGAGCGCGGCACGACGGAGTATAACCTGGCGCTCGGCCAGCGCCGAGCCAATGCCGCCCGCGACTACCTGCTCGCCCGCGGCACGTCCTCGGCGCGCATCACGGCGGTCAGCTACGGCAAGGAGCGTCCGACGGCGGTCGGATCGGACGACCAGGCCTACGCGCAGAACCGGAATGCGACGACGTCGGTCCGTTAAGCGGATGGGGCTCGCGCCCGCCGCGGTGGCACTCGCCGCCGTCGCGCTCGCGGCCGGCCTGGCCGCGGCGCCGGCGTGGGCGCAGTTGGACAGCCGCGACGCGATTGCGCTGCAGAACCAGATCCTGGAGCTGCGCCGCGACCTGCAAGGATTGCAAGCGCAGCGCGGCGCCCCGGCGCTGCCTCCGCCGGCACGCCGGGGCGGGGAGGGCGGCAGCGGCAGCGAGATCACCGCGCAGTTGCTGGACCGCGTGGCGCAGCTTGAGGACGACGTGCGCCGCCTGCGCGGGCAGCTTGACGAACAGGCGAACGCATCCCGCCGGCAGTCGGACGATTTGACCAAGCAGGTGGCCGACCTCAATTTCCGGCTGCAGAACTCCGGGCCTTCGGGCGGGCCGAGCCCGCGTGCACCGAGCCCGGACGCATCGGCGGCTCAGCCCGCGGCGTCGGCACCGGCGCCGTCCGGGCGTCGTCCGGCCGAGCTTGCGATGCAGGAGGGCAACGCCGCCCTGGCCCGGCGCGACTACGGCGTCGCGGAGGCGGCGGCGCGCGAGGTTCTGGCCGGCGGCAGAGGTGGCCCGCGCGCCGGGGACGCGCAGTTCCTGCTGGCGCAGGCCTTGATGGGCAAGCGCGACTACGCGGGCGCCGCGGTGGCCTATGACGACGCCTACAACCGTTCGCGCACGGGGTCGCGGGCGCCGGACGCCCTGCTGGGCCTGGCGAACGCCCTGGCCGCGCTGAACGACCGGGCCAATGCGTGCGGCGCGCTTGACAAGTTGCGGACCGAGTTCCCCGCCCCTCGCCCGAACGTGCGGGAAGCCGCCACCGCGGCACGCGGCCGGTCCGGCTGTCTTTGAGCCAGGAGCCGGTCTCGCCGGACGAGTTCGCGGCCCTGATGGCCGCCGTCGGGCCGTTCGGCCGGGAGCGCCGGATCGCCGTGGCCGTGTCCGGCGGCGCTGACAGCATGGCCTTGGCGCTGCTGCTCGCGGGATGGGGACGGCCGGCGGCGATGGTCGTCGATCACGGCCTGCGTCCCGAGTCGGGGGTGGAGGCGGCCTTGACGGCGGCGCGGCTCGCCGACCTTGGGGTCGCCGCCCGCGTGCTGCCGGTCACGGGGCTCGCGCGCGGGCCGGCGTTGGCGGAGCGGGCGCGAACCGCGCGCTATGCCATCCTGACGGCGGCATGCCGGGACGCCGGGCTGGCCGACCTGCTGCTGGCGCATCACGCGCAGGATCAGGCCGAGACCCTGCTGCTCCGCCAGGCCGCCGGAAGTGGGCCGTTTGGCCTGGCCGGCATGGCGCCGGTGACGCATGGGGAGGCCGTCCGGCTGCTGCGCCCTTTGCTGCCGGTCATGCCGGCCCGGCTGCGCGCGACTCTGCGCTGTGCCGGGGCAAGCTGGATCGAGGACCCCACCAACACGGACCCGGCGACTCTCCGAGCCAGGCTCCGCGCCGCATTTGCCCAGGGAGACGCAGCCTCGGTATCTGATCTTTGCCGCACGGCACGGCAGCACGGCGTGGCGCGGCGTGAGCAGGAAGCTTCAATCGCGGACGAGTTGGCGCGTCAGGTCAGCTTCTTGCCCGGCGGCGTCGCCGTGGTCGCCGGGCCGGCGATCAGCGCCGCGGCGCTGTCCGCCCTGATCTGGACGATATCAGGCGCGCGCCATCCCCCCGGAACCGCCGCCGTGGCGCGTTTGGCCGGGCGGCTGTGCCCGGCGACCTTGCACGGCGCGGCCATCCTGCCGACACCAGGCGGATGGCTGGTCGGGCGGGAAGCGGCGGCCCAGGCTGGCGCGGTCCCGGCGCAGGCGGGTGCCGTGTGGGACCGCCGATTCCGGCTGCTGGCGCCGCCGCCGCCGCATGACGGCACGCTGGGGCCGCTCGGCGATGATGCCGCGCGGCTGCGGCGGTGGTCCGGCCTGCCGGCGGCGCTGTTGCGGACGGCGCCGGCGATCCGATGCAGCTACGGATTGTTCGCCGTGCCGAGTTTGTCCTATCCTGACCGGGAGACCTGCCGCGCCGTGCCGATCGCGTTCTGCCCGCCTCGCCCGGCCGCGCCTGTGCCATTTGCGCCGGTCTGATCGGGTGGGGATGTGCAGGCGGCACCGGCGCACTATGTTGAGATTCTGTTAAGCGGCGCCGGCCTATGTTGGGTCGGGAACGAGGATACCGGGACCGCTCCGAGTGCGCCCAGGCCCGGGTGAGATGACTGGATCGCCAGGATCATATGATGAGCAATTTCGGCCGCAATCTAGCGCTCTGGGTCATAATCGCCCTGCTGCTCGTGGTGCTGTTCAACCTTTTCCAGCCGGGAAGTACGCAACGCGCGGCGACCCAGGTTGCCTATTCCGACTTCATTGGTGACGTCAATGGGGGACGTGTCCGTGACGTGCTGATCCAGGGCCGCACGGTCTCGGGCCAGTTGGCGGATGGGCGCACCTTCCAGACCTACACGCCGGAAGACCCGGCGCTGGTCAGCCGCTTGACCGACAAGGGCGTGCGGGTGATCGCCAAGCCCGAGGAAAGCGACAATCCGCTGCTGCACTACCTGCTGAGTTGGTTTCCCATGCTGCTGCTGATCGGCGTGTGGGTGTTCTTCATGCGCCAGATGCAGTCGGGCGGCGGCCGGGCCATGGGTTTCGGCAAGTCCCGCGCCCGTCTGCTGACGGAGAAGCAGGGCCGCGTGACGTTTGACGACGTGGCCGGCATCGATGAGGCGAAGTCCGAGCTGCAGGAGATCGTCGAGTTCTTGAAGGACCCGCAGAAGTTCCAGCGCCTGGGCGGCAAGATCCCCAAGGGCGTGCTGCTGGTCGGCCCGCCGGGCACGGGCAAGACGCTGTTGGCCCGCGCCATCGCCGGCGAGGCCAACGTACCATTCTTCACTATCTCGGGGTCCGACTTCGTCGAGATGTTCGTGGGCGTCGGCGCCAGCCGCGTGCGCGACATGTTCGAGCAGGGCAAGAAGAACGCGCCGTGCATCATCTTCATCGACGAGATCGACGCAGTGGGCCGGCACCGCGGCGCAGGCCTCGGCGGCGGCAACGACGAGCGTGAGCAGACGCTGAACCAGATGCTGGTCGAGATGGACGGCTTCGAAAGCAATGAGGGCGTCATCCTCATCGCCGCGACCAACCGCCCCGACGTGCTGGACCCAGCCTTGCTGCGCCCCGGCCGGTTTGACCGTCAGGTGGTGGTGCCGAACCCGGACGTGAACGGCCGCGAGAAGATCCTCCGCGTGCACATGCGCAAGGTGCCGCTGGCCAGCGACGTGGACCCGAAGGTGATCGCCCGCGGCACCCCTGGCTTCTCCGGCGCGGACCTTGCCAACCTGGTGAACGAGGCGGCGCTGCTCGCGGCCCGGCTCGGCAAGCGGGTGGTGGCGATGTCCGAGTTCGAGAACGCCAAGGACAAGGTCATGATGGGCGCGGAGCGGAAGTCGCTCGTCATGAGTGAGGATGAGAAGCGCATGACCGCCTACCACGAGGCCGGCCATGCCCTATGCGCCATCAACGACCCGGAGTGCGACCCGGTGCACAAGGCGACCATTATCCCGCGCGGCCGTGCGCTGGGCTTGGTGATGAGCTTGCCGGAGGGCGACCGTTTGTCCGAAAGCAAGGCGCGGCTGTTGGCCCGCATGAAGATGGCGATGGGTGGACGCGTTGCCGAGGAACTGGTGTTTGGTCCTGACAAGGTGTCGAACGGCGCCGCCGGGGACATCAAGCAAGCGACCAACATCGCCCGCGTGATGGTCACGGAGTGGGGCATGAGCGACAAGCTCGGCATGATCGCTTATGGCGATAACAGCCAGGAGGTGTTTCTGGGCCACTCGGTCACGCAGAATAAGAACGTGTCCGAGGTGACGGCCCGGGAGATCGACGCGGAGATCAAGCAGATCATCGACAACGCCTACGGTGGCGCCAAGAGCCTGCTGACTGAGCGGCTGGAGGAGCTGCACCGTCTGGCTCGGGGCCTGCTGGAGTACGAGACGCTGTCGGGCGAGGACATCCGCACCGTGCTGCGCGGCGATCCGGTCATCCGCAAGGTGGTCGATGAGCCGGCCGCGGAAAGCCGGCGCGCGTCGGTTCCCTCGGCCGGGCGTCCGGCCGCGCCGCCGCCCACCGGCGGACTTGGCCCGGCACCGCAGCCGGGTTAAGCGCGCCTGATTGGAAACACGGCCGGCATCATCGGATGCCGGCCGTTTTCTTATACCTGGCCGATCTCCTCCGATAATGGGAATGTCAGAGTTCACGGCCACCTCCCGTAATGCTTTGGGCCATGAGTGGGCCGGGTTGCCTCCCGGTCCGGTCGTCATGGGCATCCTCAACGTCACGCCGGACAGTTTCAGTGATGGCGGCGACGCCATGGATGCGGCCCAGGCCACTGAGGCCGGGCAGCGGATGATCGCGGAGGGCGCCGGCATCCTCGACATCGGTGGCGAATCGACCCGGCCCGGCGCCGTGCCCGTTCCGCCCGAGGAGGAACAACGCCGCATCCTGCCGGTCATTGCGGCGCTCGCCGGCCACGGAGTACCGCTCTCGGTCGATACCCGGAATGCCGGCACTATCGCGGCGGCGCTCGACGCCGGGGCGGCCATCGTCAACGATGTTTCGGCGTTGTCCCATGACCCGGCGGCGGCGGCGCTTGCGGCACGCCGCGGCTGCCCGGTAGTGCTGATGCACATGCGGGGCACGCCGGCCACGATGATGGCGCACGCGACGTATGGCGATGTTGCGACCGAAGTGCTGGCCGAACTTGCCGCCCGGATCGGCGCAGCCGAGGCTGCGGGCATTGTCCGGTCAAGAATCGCGGTTGATCCCGGCATCGGCTTCGCCAAAACAGCCGAGCATAATATTGTTATATTGCAACGTTTGCCGATCTTGCTAGGTTTGGGGTGCCGGATCGTGGTCGGGGCGTCGCGCAAGCGGTTCATCGGCGAGTTGAGCGGCGCGGGGGATGCGAAACAGCGCATGGCGGGTTCAATTGCTGCGGGCCTGTATGCTTTGTCACGGGGCGCAACCATCCTCCGGGTTCACGATGTCGCGGAAACGGTCCAGGCCGTTCGGACCTGGCAGCGCCTGGCCGGCTGAACTACGATCCCTGCAAAAATCTGAGGAACATTATGACAACCAGCAGGCGCCTGTTCGGCACGGACGGCATTCGCGGCAAGGCCAACGTGGACCCGATGACGGCGGAAACGGCGCTGCAGGTGGGCCAGGCGGCCGGGCTGATCTTCGTGCGCGGCAGCCATCGGCATCAGGTGGTGATCGGCAAGGATACCCGCCTGTCGGGCTACATGATCGAGCCGGCCTTGGTCGCGGGCTTCATCGGCGCGGGCATGGACGTGATCCTGGTCGGCCCGCTGCCGACGCCGGCCATTGCCATGCTCACCCGCAGCCTGCGCGCCGACCTCGGCGTGATGATCTCGGCCTCGCATAACCAATTCGAGGACAACGGCATCAAGCTGTTCGGCCCTGACGGGTTCAAGCTGTCCGACCAGACCGAGGCGGAGATCGAGATGCTGATGGCGGCGGACCGGTCCGCCCAGTTGGCCGCCCCGTCCAAGCTTGGCCGCGCCGTCCGGCTGAACGACGCCGGCGGGCGCTATATCGAGGCCGCCAAGGGCACGTTCCCCCGCGGCGTCACGCTGTCCGGGTTGAAGATCGTCGTGGATTGCGCGAACGGCGCGGCGTACAGCGTGGCGCCGACCGTGCTGTGGGAACTCGGCGCCACCATCATCCCGGTGGGGGTGGAACCCGACGGGTTCAACATCAACAGCGGCTGCGGCTCCACCGTGCCGTCCTTTCTGTGCTCCAAGGTGCTGGAGCACGGCGCCGACCTCGGCCTGGCGCTCGACGGGGACGCGGACCGGCTTTTGCTGTCTGACGAGCGCGGCAAGATCATCGACGGCGACCAGATCCTGGGCTTGATCGCGCAGTACTGGGGCCGGGCCGGGCGGCTGACCGGGGACGGCGTGGTCGCGACGGTGATGTCCAACCTGGGGCTGGAGCGCTTCTTGGCGTCGGAGGGCGTCGCGCTGCACCGTACCCAGGTCGGCGACCGTTACGTGGCGGAACGCATGCGCGCCAGCGGCATCAACGTCGGCGGCGAGCAGTCCGGCCACATGATCCTGTCGGACTATGCGACCACGGGCGATGGCCTGGTCGCGGCGCTGCAAGTCCTGGCCGTGCTGGTCAAGCAGGGCCGCCCGGCGAGCGAAGCGTGCAAGCTGTTCGACCCGCTGCCGCAGATGCTGCGCAACGTGCGTTTCACCGGGCGCCCGCCGTTGAAGGACCCCCACGTGATCGCGGCGGTGGCCGACGCGGAGGCCGAGCTGGGCCAGACCGGGCGGCTGCTGCTGCGCATGAGCGGCACCGAGCCGGTTCTGCGTGTCATGGCGGAGGGCGAGAACGAGGCGATGGTGAGCCGGATCGTCGCCCAGCTATGCGACACCATCCTCGCGGCGTCCCCCGAGGCGGCGTGAGCGGCCTGCCCCGCGGCCGAGTCCTGGTCGTCGCGGGTTCGGATTCCGGCGGCGGCGCGGGCATCCAGGCGGACATCAAAGCGGTCATGGCCCTGGGCGGCTACGCCGCAACCGCGATCACGGCGTTGACGGCGCAGAATACGGTGGGGGTGCACGGCGTGCTGCCGGTGCCCCCAGCGTTCATTCGCCAGCAGATCGACGCCGTGCTGGACGACATCGGCGCGGACGCGGTCAAGACCGGGATGCTGGGCAGCGCCGAGGCGGTGCAGGCGGTGGCGGCGGCCTTGGGCCGGCGCCACCGTCCCCCCTTGGTGGTGGACCCGGTCATGGTCGCCAAGGGTGGGGCGCGGCTGCTGGATGACTCGGCGGTCGAGGCCTTGCGGCGCGACCTCCTGCCGCTCGCGACCCTGCTGACGCCCAACGTGCCGGAAGCGGAGGCGCTGACCGGCCTCGCCATCGCTGACCGCGCCGCCGCCCGCCGCGCGGCGCAGGCGCTGCTGGACCTGGGGGCGGCGGCGGTGCTGTTGAAAGGCGGCCACCTGCACGGGGCGGCGGTGCAGGACATCCTGGCGACATCCGCCGGGCTTGAGGTGATTGAAAGCCCGCGCATCGAGACGCGCCACACCCACGGCACCGGCTGCACGCTGGCCAGTGCGGTCGCCGCTGGGCTGGCGCAGGGCATGACGCTGTCGGACGCGGTGCGGCGTGGTGTGGCCTATGTCCATGCGGCGATCCTGGCTGTGCCGGGGTTCGGCGCCGGGCACGGGCCGCTTGGGCACGGCGTGACCGTCGATCCCGCCCGGCTTGCCTGGACGCCAGCCCGCGCCTAAGTCTCCCGGTGGGCCACGTCCCCCCACCGGGACGCTTCTCTTCTGAAAGGGAGAGCGAACATGACGCTTGCACTCGACGCCGCGCCGGTCGCGGCCAAGCCGCATTTGCGCCCGGCCAACCCCGACTTCTCATCCGGTCCCTGCGCCAAGCGCCCCGGCTGGAGCCTGGAGGCGCTGTCCGGCGCGCTGCTGGGCCGCAGCCATCGCGCGGCCGGGCCAAAGGCGCGCTTGGCGGAGGTGATCGACCGCTCCCGCGCCATCCTGGGCCTGCCGCAGGACTGGCTGCTCGGCATCGTGCCCGGTTCCGATACCGGCGCGGTCGAGATGGCGATGTGGTCCATGCTCGGCGCCCGCGGCGTGGACATCCTGGCGTTCGAGAGCTTTTCCGAAGCCTGGGCCACCGATGTCGTGAAGCAGCTCAAGCTGGCCGACGCGCGGGTGCTGTCGGCGCCTTACGGCGGCCTGCCGGACCTCGCACAGGTCGATCCCGCCCTAGACCTGGTGCTGGCGTGGAACGGTACGACCTCCGGCGTGCGGCTGCCCCATGCCGATTGGATCGCGCGGGATCGCGAAGGGCTGGTGATCTGCGACGCCACCTCCGCTGCCTTCGCCATGGCGCTGCCGTATGAAAAACTCGATGTTGTCACCTGGTCCTGGCAAAAGGTGTTGGGCGGGGAGGCGGCGCACGGCATGTTGGCCCTGTCCCCACGCGCCGTCGCCCGGCTGGAAAGCTACAAGCCGGCCTGGCCGCTGCCCAAGGTGTTTCGCCTGACCAGCGGCGGCAAGCTGAGCGCCGGCATCTTCCGGGGCGAGACGATCAACACGCCAAGCATGTTGTGCGTCGAGGACGCGCTCGACGGACTGTGCTGGGCCGAAGGCGTCGGCGGGCTGCCGGCACTGATCGCGCGCAGCGAGGCGAACCTTTCCGCCGTCGCCGCCTGGGTGGAGCGCACGCCCTGGGTCGGTTTCCTCGCCGCCGACCCGGCGACCCGGTCCTGCACCTCCATCTGCCTGCGCATCACCGCGCCCTGGTTCACGGCGCTGGCGCCTGACGAGCAGGCGAAGGCGGCCAAGCGGCTGGCGTCCCTTCTGGACAAGGAGGGCGTCGCCTTCGACGTGGCGTCCTACCGCGACGCGCCGCCGGGCTTGCGGATTTGGGGCGGCGCCACCGTCGAAACGTCTGATATCGAAGCCTTGCTGCCCTGGCTCGACTGGGCGTACGCCCAGGTGCGCCCGGCATGACCGCCCGCGTCCTGATCAGCGACAAGCTTTCCCTGGCGGCGGTCGAGATTTTCCGGGCGCGCGGCCTGTCCGTCGATCTGCGGCCCGGCCTGGCGCCCGCGGAGCTGCGTGTCATCATCGGCGACTATGACGGCCTCGCCATCCGCTCCGCCACCAAGGTGACGCGCGAGCTGCTGGACGCAGCGCCCCGGCTGCGGATCGTCGGCCGGGCTGGCATCGGGGTGGACAACGTGGACGTGAAGGCCGCGACCGCCCGCGGCGTCGTAGTGATGAACACGCCGAACGGCAACGCCATCACCACGGCCGAGCACGCCATCGCCATGATGTTCGCCCTCGCCCGGCAAATCCCGGAGGCGACGGCCAGCACGCGCGCGGGCAAGTGGGAGAAGAACCGCTTCCTGGGCGTGGAGCTGACGGCCAAGACGCTCGGCCTGATCGGCTGCGGCAACATCGGCTCCATCGTGGCGGAGCGGGCGCTGGGCCTGCGCATGCGCGTCATCGCCTATGACCCGTACCTGACGGAGAAGCGGGCGCTCGACCTGGGCGTGGAAAAGGTGGAGCTGCCGGAGCTGCTGGCCCGGGCCGACGTGATCACGCTGCATACGCCGCTCACCGACGCCACGCGCAACATCCTGTCGCGCGACGCCATCGCCGCCTGCAAGCGCGGCGTCCGCATCGTGAACTGCGCCCGCGGCGGCCTGCTCGACGAGGCGGCCTTGGCGGAGGCGCTCCAGTCGGGCCAGGTGGCCGGCGCGGCGCTGGACGTGTTTGAGACGGAGCCTGCGACCGACAGCCCGCTGTTTGCCCTGGATAACGTCGTGTGCACGCCGCATCTGGGCGCCGCGACCTCGGAGGCGCAGGAGAACGTCGCGCTACAGGTCGCCGAGCAGATGAGCGACTTCCTGCTGACCGGCGCCGTGTCGAACGCGATCAACATGGCGTCCGTTTCGGCGGAGGACGCGCCGCGGCTCAAGCCGTATATCGAGCTGTGCCGGCTGCTGGGCCTGTTCGCCGGGCAGATGACCCAGGCGGGTGAGGGCGTGCTGCGCAGCGTGTCGGTCGACTACGAGGGCCTGGCCGCGCCGCTGAATCACCGTCCGATGACGGCGGCCTTGCTGTCGGGGCTGCTGACGCCGCTGATGGCCGGGGTGAACATGGTGAACGCCCCGGTGATCGCCCGGGAGCGCGGCCTGGACGTGGCGGAAACCGTGCATGACCGGCCCAGTGAGTACCAAACCCTCGTGCGCGTCACCGTCGCGACCGACCGGCAGACCCGCTCCGTCGCCGGCACCCTGTTCGCCGGCGCCCGCCCTCGGCTGGTGGAGATCAAGGGCATCAAGGTCGAGGCCGACTTCGGCCGGTCCATGCTGTACGTCACCAACCAGGACCGCCCCGGCTTCATCGGGCGGTTCGGCGCGACGCTGGCGGACGCTGGCATCAACATCGCGACCTTCCACCTCGGACGCGCCGAGACCGGGGGCGACGCGATCTGCCTGGTCAGCGTGGATCAGCCGGTGCCGGATGCCGTCCTGGCAGCCGTACGCGCCCTGCCGTTGGTGATGCAGGCGACGCCGCTGGAATTCTAGGCTATAGCCGGTTGGCCCATGACCGAAGACACCTTCCCCAACCCGGCGCTGCTGCCCTCCGGCCTGCGCGACCTGCTGCCGCCGGAAGCGGAGGTTGAGGCCGCGACGGTGTCCGCGTTGATGGAAACCTTCTCCGCCCACGGCTATCAGCGTGTGAAGCCGCCGCTGATCGAGTTTGAGGACGGGCTGCTGGCCGGGTCGGGCGCCGCGGTGACGGACCAGATCTTCCGCGTCATGGACCCGGACACCCATCGCATGATGGGTGTCCGGGCCGACATGACGCCGCAGGTCGCCCGCATCGCGGCCACCCGGCTGGCCGGCCGCCCGCGCCCGCTGCGCCTGTCTTACGCCGGGCAATGCCTGCGGGTGCGCGGCAGCCAGATCGCGCCGGAGCGGCAAGTGGCGCAGGCCGGGCTTGAGCTGCTCGGCGTGGACAGCGCGGCGGCCGATGCGGAGATCGTGCTGGTGGGTGCGGAGGCGCTGGCCGGGGTCGGCATGGGCCGGGTCAGCTTCGACCTGACGCTGCCGCAGTTGGCGCCCACCTTGCTGGACGAGGCGGGGATCGCCGGGGCGTCCCGCCTGGCGCTGACGCGGGCGCTGGACCGTAAGGACGCCGCCGCCGTCGCGGAGCATGGCGGGGCGCTCGCCCGGCTGCTGACCGACCTGCTGCTGGTCGCAGGTCCCGTCGCGCCTGCTTTGGAGATGCTGGAAGCGGCCCGGCTCCCCCCCTTGGCCGCGGCGCTCTGCGCCCGGCTGCGCCAGACCGTTCAGGCGATCCTGCATCAGGCGCCCGATATCCGGCTGACGCTTGACCCCATCGAGTTCCGCGGCTTCCGCTATCATTCCGGCGTTTGCGTCACGGTGTTCGCGCCGGGCCGGCATGAGGAACTGGGCCGCGGCGGACGCTATGTATCCGGGGACGGCGAGCCGGCGGCCGGTCTCACGCTTTACCCCGATGCGATGCTGCGCGCCTTGCCGCCCCGGGCCATCAGGCGGCGGGCTTTCCTGCCCTGGAACACGCCGCGCAACCAGGGCGCCGCGTTGCGCGAGAGCGGCTTTGCGACGATTTCGGCCCTGGCGGACGGGCCTGACCCGGCCGACGAGGCTCGCCGCCTCGGATGCACCCACATCTTGCGGGACGCCGCGGCCGTCCCGCTCACCCCGGAGAGCTGAATGCCCAACGTTGCCGTGATTGGCGCCCAATGGGGCGACGAGGGAAAGGGCAAGGTCGTGGACTGGCTCGCCAGCCGCGCCGACGTGGTGGTGCGGTTCCAAGGCGGGCACAACGCCGGGCACACGTTGGTCGTCGGCAACCAGACGTACAAGCTGTCCCTGCTGCCCAGCGGGCTGGTGCGCGGCAAGCTCGGGGTGATCGGCAACGGCGTCGTGATCGACCCGGTGGCGTTGCTGGCCGAGATGGACCGGGTGCGCGCTCAGGGCCTGGATGTGACGCCGGACAACCTGCGCGTTGCCGAGAACGCCATCCTAATCCTGCCGGTGCACGGCGCGCTGGACCGCGCTCGCGAGGCCGCCCGCGGCGACCGCAAGATCGGCACCACCGGTCGCGGCATCGGCCCCGCCTACGAGGACAAGGTCGCACGCCGCGCCATCCGGGTCTGCGACCTCGCCGAACCCGAGGTGCTGTCCGACAAGCTGGATGAGCTGCTGCTGCATCACAATACGCTGCTGACCGGCCTGGGCGCGCAGCCGGCGCAGAAGCAGGAATTGCTGGATTTGCTGCTCGGCCTGGCGCCCCGCCTGCTGCCCCATGTCGAAGCCGTCTGGGAACGCCTGGACGAAGCCCGGCGCGCGGGCCGCCGCATCCTGTTCGAGGGCGCGCAGGCCGTAATGCTGGACGTGGACCACGGGACCTACCCCTTCGTCACCAGCAGCAACACGATTGCCGCGACCGCGGCGGCCGGGTCAGGGATCGGCCCGGCGGTGATCGGCTTTGTGCTGGGCATCGCCAAGGCCTACTCGACGCGGGTCGGCGCCGGGCCGTTCCCAACGGAGCTGCATGACGAGACCGGGCGCCAACTCGGCACCCGCGGGCATGAGTTCGGCACGGTGACGGGCCGCCCGCGCCGCTGCGGCTGGTTCGACGCGGCGCTGGTCCGGCAAGCCGTCAAGGTGGGCGGCATCCAGGGCTTGGCGCTGACCAAGCTCGACGTGTTGGACGGCATGGCTGAGCTGAAGATCGGCGTCGGCTACGAAATTGACGGGCAACGGTTCAACTACCTTCCGGCGGGCCAGGCAGCCCAGGCGAAGGCCAAGCCAGTTTACGAGGCGATTGAGGGTTGGGCAGGATCGACCCGCGGCGCACGGTCCTGGGTGGCGCTGCCGGCCCGGGCGATTAAGTACGTGCGCCGGATCGAAGAGTTGGTGGAAACTCCGATCACGCTGCTATCCACCAGCCCGGAACGGGACGACACGATCTTGGTGCGCGACCCGTTCGAAAGCTAAACCGCCCCGCAAGCCATGCAGGGCGGCACCGCTTAGGCCGCCTGCTGCGTCGCCATGCGGCGCTCGGCGACTTGGGTCTTCATGGCCTTTTGCAGCTTCTCGAAAGCACGAACCTCGATCTGCCGCACCCGCTCGCGGGAGATCCCGTATTGCTGCGACAAGTCCTCCAGCGTCGTCGGATTGTCCTTGAGCCGCCGCTCGATCAGGATGTGCCGCTCACGCTCGTTCAGCGTCTTCAACGCGCCGCTGAGTAACGCCTTGCGTCCGCTCAGCTCCTCCCGGTCGGCGAGCGCGCTCTCCTGGCTGTCGGTCTCGTCCACCAACCAATCCTGCCACTCGCCCTCGCTGTCGGCGCGGACCGGGGCGTTCAGGCTGTTGTCCGGCGCGGCGAGCCGGCGGTTCATGCTGACCACGTCCTGCTCCGGCACGGCGAGCATACGGGCTATCTTCGCCACCTGCTCCGGCTGCAGGTCGCCGTCCTCAATCGCCTGCATCTGGCCCTTGAGCCGGCGGAGGTTGAAGAACAGCTTCTTCTGCGCCGCCGTGGTGCCCATTTTCACTAGCGACCAGCTATGCAGGATGTATTCCTGGATGGCCGCCCGGATCCACCACATCGCGTAGGTTGCCAGGCGGAAGCCGCGGTCCGGGTCGAACCGCTTGACCGCCTGCATCATGCCGACGTTGCCCTCGCTGATCAGCTCGCCCACCGGCAGGCCGTAGCCGCGATAGCCCATAGCGATCTTGGCAACCAAACGCAGATGCGAGGTGACGAGCTGATGGGCGGCGCCCATGTCTTCGTGGTCACGCCACCGGCGCGAAAGCTCCAGCTCCTCTTCCGGAGCGAGCATCGGGAACTTGCGGATCTCTTGCAAATACCGTGATAGGTTGCCTTCAGGGGCAACATTGATGATGGCAGCAGCCATGTGGGCCTCTCTCGCCTTGGTGATCTGTCGCAACCCTATACGGCGTCGTGACACAATCGGTTGCGACGGAATTGAAGATAGGCGCGGGGATCACCATCACGTCCCAGAGACCATCCCGAAGCGATGGCCACCTGGACAAGCCCCGACGCGGCACGCCCGCCGCGTCAAGTTGCATGGTTATACAGGACCTCCGAAGTCCTGTCAAGAAAAGCACAGGGTTCCCGGCCTAACGATCCAGCGCCTCCAGCAGGGCCGTCATGTCGGCGGGAATAGGCCGCTCGAACAGCAGCGGCTGTCCCGTGCGCGGATGGACAAAGCCAAGCCGAGCCGCATGCAGGGCCTGCCGCGGAAAGTCGAGCAGGGCGGCGCGCACAGGGCTTGCCAATGCCTTCGCGGCAGCCGGCACCCGGCGGAGATACACGGGATCGCCCACCACGGGATGTCCGGTGCTGGCCAGGTGCACGCGGATCTGATGCGTCCGCCCTGTCGCCAGCACGCACTCGAGAAGGGTGACGGGCGATGGCCAGGTGCGCAGGGCGCGGTACCGCGTCAGGGCCGGCTTGCCGCCCCGGGCCACCACGGCCATGCGCTTGCGCTCCCGTGGGTCCCGTCCGATGGCGCCCTCGATCTCGCCGCTTGACGGGGCGGGAACGCCCCAGACCAGGGCGTGGTAGGCACGATCGATGTCGCGGGCGGCGAAAGCGGCGGACAGCGTGGCCAAGGCCTGCTCCGTCTTGGCCACCACCATGATGCCCGTGGTGTCCTTGTCGAGCCGGTGCACGATACCGGGCCGACGCTCGCCGCCGATGCCGGGGAGGCTGTCGCCGCAATGCGCCAGGAGGGCGTTGACCAGCGTGCCGTCCTCGTTGCCAGGCGCCGGGTGCACCACCAACCCGGCCGGCTTGTCGAGCACGATCAGGTCCGTATCCTCGTGCAGGATTGCGAACGGGATGCGCTGCGGCTCCGGCCGGGCCGTAACGGCGGCCGGGGGCTGCACGACGAAGACTGCGCCGGGCCGCACAGGTTCGGCGGGGTCGCGCAGGGCCACGTTGTCGCGCAGCACGGCGCCGTCCTGCATCAGGGACTTGACGCGGGAGCGCGACAACGTGCCGATGGCGTCCGCCAGGAATCGGTCCGTTCGCTGCCCGAGCGCGCTAGGGCCAGCGACGACTTCGATTGACTCAGGCAAAGATCGGACCAGAGAGGATGCAGCGTTGGGCGCATTGAAAGCCGCGGTTATCGTCATGGGGATCCTGATCGTCGTCGGCACGGTGGGCCTTTTCGTCGTGCTCGGCCAACGTATGTCGGCCGCGTCCGCACCGATTGCCAGTGTCACCCTGGACGAGCCGCCGGGCACGCGGATTGCCGGCGCCTCGGCCGCCGTCGATCGGATCGCGGTGCAGCTTGCGGGTGGCGGTCCTGACCGCGTGGTGCTGGTCGACCTGAAGTCCGGCCGCGTGCTGGGCCATGTGGCGCTGGCCCGCTGATGGCGCACAAGAAGCCGAACCTGCCGACCAAGGTGTGCGCGGCCTGCGGGCGCCCGTTCGCCTGGCGCAAGAAGTGGGCGGCGTCGTGGGAGGAGGTCCGCTTCTGCTCCGACGCATGCCGCACGGGGCGGCGCGACGTGGCGCGCCGGAAGGCTGCCCAGAGGGGCGCGACGAAAGGCGCTTGATTCCCCGAAGCGCCTGCCCTAGTTAGCCTCCGACCACGTCCTGTTCGTCTAGAGGCCTAGGACACCGCCCTCTCACGGCGGTAACAGGGGTTCGAATCCCCTACGGGACGCCAATTCAGCAGTCATCGTCATGTATTTCCGGTTCCGGCCTCTATAGCCGAGGATGATGGCAAAAACGGCTCAGCCCATCTCCAAAAACCGCAACGATACGCTGCGCACGGTCTGAGGGGTTTAACCTCCGGCATGTTGCCGATACTCTGTCGATGCCACCACGCCAGGACGCAGCATGTTTCGGAACACCGCGATTGGACTCGCAGCGGCATCACTCATCGCTGCGCCCGGTCTTGCTGCCCCGGCCGAGGACCCCACTGGCATCTTCACCTTCCAGGTCGAAAACGACGCGGCATCGACGTTTAAGGGCACATCCGACCAGTACTACACCAGCGGCCTGCGGCTCGGCTACACGTCGGGCACCAATGCGGTTCCAGAGGCGCTGGCGAGCCTGGGCCGCGCCGTGTGGGGCGACGGGGTGCAGCGGATTAGCCTGGACATCAGCCAGTCCCTCTTCACACCCCGCAATACGCAGATCAACCCACCGAACTCGCGGGACAGGCCCTATGCGGGATACTTGAACGGGACATTCGGGTTGCTGCACGACAGCGACAATGCCCGGAGCCTGTTGGCGCTGACGCTTGGCGTGGTCGGACCGTCGGCGCTGGGCCAGGTGGTGCAGAACGGGTTCCACAGCATCATCGGCGACACGCCCAACCGCGGCTGGTCGTCGCAGCTCAAGGACGAGCCGGCCATCGAGATCCTGGCGGACCGGACGTACCGCCTGCCTATCGCGCAGTTCTACGGCGTCGAGACCGACGCGCTGCCGGACTTGACGGTCGGGGTGGGAACCGTTCGGGACTATGTCCAGGCAGGCTTCAACTTGCGCCTCGGCCAGGGACTCAACAGCGACTTCGGCGCGCCGCGCATCCGGCCCGGCCTGAGCGGGTCGGACGCCTACACACCCACGCGCCCCTTGGCCTGGTACGTGTTCGCCGGCGCCGACGGCCAAGCCATCGCCCGCGACGTGTTCCTGGACGGCAGCACGTTCCGCGCCCACGGCCCGTCGGTCGACAAGCGGGCCTTCTTGGGGGAGTTGCAGGCTGGCCTCGGCGCCATGTTCTACGGCGTGCGCGTCACTTACACGCAGACCTGGCAGACCGAGTCGTTCAAGGGGCAGAAGAGCGGGCTGTTCAACTTCGGCTCGCTGGCGCTGTCGGCACGGTTTTAGAGTGTGACCGGTGCAGGTAGATGCACCGGCCCCGCTCTAGCCTTTGTTTTTGCGCGCATGTTTACCGATCAGGTGAGTCCACCTGATGCGGTCATGCTCTAGCCGGCCGTCTCCGGCACCAAATCAGCGGCGACGCCTGCGGGCTGGCCCGCCTCGCAATCCGTCAGCATGCGCCAGGTGCCCTGGACCAGGATTTCGCACGGTCGGAACCGGGCCTTGTAGGCCATCTTGCGGCTTTCCGGTACCCAATAGCCCAGATACACATAAGGCAGCTTCTGCGCCCGGGCGCGCTCGATCAGCCACAGAATGGCGTAGGTGCCGAGCGACTGCTTCTCGCATTCCGGGGCGAAAAAACTATACACCGCCGAAAGTCCGTCGCCGAGCCGGTCGGTAAGGCAGCCGCCGACTAGGCGCTCGCCGGGGCCGCGGAACTCGGTGATGGTGGTCTCGATCGGCGTGTCCTCGATCATGGCGCGGTAGTCGTAGAAGCTCATGGTCGCCATGTCGCCGTCGCCGTGCCGCGCCTGCTGGTAGCGCTGGAACAACTGGAACTGCTCCGCCGTGGCGCGGGCGGGCATGCTGTAGCCCTCGACGCCTGCGTTGGCCCGGCCGATGCGGCGCAAACCGCGGTCGGGCACGAAGGTCGCGACGGGAATCCGGATCGGCACGCAGGCCTGGCAGGACGGGCAGACCGGGGCATAAGCGATGTTGTGGCTGCGGCGGAAGCCCGCCCGGGACAGCCGGTCATGCAGGTTGTCGGCGTCCGGCCCGGTGATCTCCGTCACCACCTTGCGCTCGGTCCGGCCCGACACGTAGGGGCAGGGAAGCGGAGCCGTGGTGTAGAAGAACTGTGGTCGGCGCGGCGGCTTGTAGGTCATGCGTATCCGGATCCCCGGTGCATGTTCCCGAAATCGGCGGGCGCGGTCAACGCCCCGTCCAAAGCCCGGGCACGCACGACGACGAGACTGGAAACCAAGTCATGCAGCGTCCGATGCCGCGTCGTCAGCAAGGCGGCCGCCAGCCAGACCACCCCAGCGCCCAGCGTCAGCCACAGCCCGGCGGTGAACAGGATCGCCTGCAGCAGCGACGGCCGGCCCAGATCCCCGTCCCGCCGCACGGACAGGTCCATCATCACCTGGCCCGGCGTGGCGCTGCGCGGGCTCGCGACGAACAGGATGTGGTAGGCAAGCGGCACGACCGGCAGCACCCCAAGCAGCGGCAGCCCCAACCCGAGCGTCAGCAGCCCGAAGCCGACCAGCGCCACCCACAGCACCGCAACGACGCCGCCCACCAACAGAAAGTCGATCAGCCAGGCGCACACACGGCGGAACAGCACTCCTTCCAGCAGCGGGGCGTCGTCCATCGCTTGTCCGGTGGGGGCGTGTCCGGTGGAGTAGGCGCTCATGGGACCAATCCTATGCGATCCGAAACGGCGGCGGGCTGGGGGCCGATGGCGATGGATGTGCCGTCGCGCCAGCGCGCCATCAAGGAGCGGGCCATGCGGCGGAACGGGTTGCCGGACTGCCCGGGCGTCAAGGCGAACAGGCTGCGGTCAAGGTTGTCCAAGTCATACACTCCGCGATACCCGGCGCCATGCACCGAGGCCCAGGCGTCCCCGTGCATCGCGCCCCGATAGACTGTGGTATCATCGCCGGGCTGCACGATCCTGGACGTGGTGAGCCGGCCGAGCACGGGCAATGTTCCCAGCAGCGGATGCGCGAAAATAGCCTGGTGTACACGGCCCCAGCGCCAATCGTTCAGTTGCGGACCATTGGTGGCGGCAAGGCCGGCCATCGCGGTTTTCAGCGACTCAACCAGCATCGGCCCGCAGTCGCCCTCGCACCAATCCGCGCCGCCCGGCGACAACGCCCGGGCCACCAGTTCCGCGCTTCCGCCCGCAGCGGCGACGGGCACCTCGGCGCGTGCCAGCATGGCCGACTCGAACTGCCGGACCCAGGCGTTGAAGATGAGCGGCTGCGGCAGGTCGGGCCGCATGCCGCCGTCCCAATGGGACAGCAGGGCCAGGGCGCGTCCGGACGCCTCGTCGGCCGGCCGGGTTGCCAGCAGCGTCGGCAGGATCTGCACGGCAAAGCTGCTGACGGCGTCCACCTGCATGGCGGCGAAGCTCCCCACATCGTGCTTGGCCGTCGCCGCCAGCATCTGGCGGATGCGCCGCGCCCGCCAATCGCCGAACCAGTCGGCGCCCATGAACATCGGGAAGTCCGGCCCGGCCACGCGCTCGTTGGCGTTCACCAGCCGCCCGGCCGTGGGCGCCACGACGCGGGGCAGGGCGCTGCCGCCCGCGTAGCCCGTCCAGTCGTAGGCGCCGTCCGCGCCCTCCACCGGCACCGTGCCGTCGCCCGCCCGCCGGATCGGCACACGGCCCGTGGTGAACTGCGCGATGGCCGTCCGGTCCGCCGCCAGCAGGTTCTGCACGGGCGACGTAACCAGCTCGGACGCCCGCCCGGCGCCCGCCACGTCCGACGCGCGGTTGAGCGCCAGCAGCCCGGTCGCCGTGCTGTCCCCGGGCAGGAGGTTGGCCATGGCGACGGCCAGCACCGGCCCGCCAGGCGCGTCAAGGTCGCTGAGCACCGGGCCATGCCGCGTTTCCCGCACGACCAGGCGCTCGTCCGAAGCGCCGCGCACCCGGATGCGCTCCTCCCGCTCGATGAAGGCCTGGGGGCCGTCCGGTGTTTGGTAGCGGCCGTCCGGGAGCACGGTTTCGACGAACACGTCCTGCGTGTCGGCGCCGGTGGTGGTGAAGGTCCAGGCGATGCGCCCGTTATGCCCGATGACGAGGAACGGCACCCCCGGCGCCGTGGCGCCGACCAGCGCCCCGTCCGGCGTCTCGATCCGCGCCAAATACCAGATGGCCGGCAAGCTGAAGCCGAGGTGCGGGTCGCCGGCCAGCAGCGGGTGGCCGGTGGCTGTCCGGCTGCCGTCCACCGCCCATTCGTTGCTGGCCGAATGGGGCCAGGTGAACGGCTCGGGGAAGTCCGGCACCACTGCTGCGAGCCGGGTGGCCCAATTGCTCAGGTTTCCGGGCAGGACGCGGGCGTCCGGACGCGGCGTGTCGTCCTGCGGCGGCCACAGCTCCCGCATGCGTGCGGCGGGCAAGCGGGCCTGCACCGCCGCACGCGCCAGCTCGGACCGCCAATTGCCCGACAGATAGAGGCCCATGGTCTTGCCCCACAGCAGGCTATCCACCGCCGTCCAGGGTTCCGGGGCGCCGAGCGGGATGAATTCCGGCGCCGCGAGCCGGCCGCGCGCCGCGATCCAGGCGTTCACGCCCGCGGCATAGGCGTCCAGCATCGCCCGCGTATCGGCGTCGGGCGCCGGCAGGTCGGCCTCCGCACGCCGGCGCAGCCCGAGCACCCGCATGGTCCGGTCCAGCCGTAGCGTCACGCCGCCGGCGATCTCCGAAAGGCGCCCGGACGCGGCCCGGCGCATCAGCTCCATCTGGAACATGCGGTCCCGGGCATGCACGAAGCCGAGCGCCGCCGCGGCATCAAGCTCCGACCCCGCCGCGATGCGCGGGATGCCATCGCCGTCCAAGGTGATCGCGACCGGCTGGGCGAGGCCCGGGATGCGGGCCTGCATGGCGGCGGGCGGCAAGGACAGCCAGAACAAGCCCGCCACCGTGACGCCCGCCAAGGCGAGCAGCCCAAGCAGCGCCGCGAACACGGAGGTGAGGGCGCGGGCCGCCACGCGCAGCAGGACCCACCCGACGCCGCGCCGCGGCGGCCGTACGCCGCGCATCCGCGATCCTAGTGCAGCCGGGGCGACTTCAAATGGCTGGCGCGGTCGGTCGAGGTCACGGTCACGGCGGCGGTCTTGCTGCCACGGCCGAGCCTGACCTGCACCGGCGTGCCGGCCGGGCCGGATGCCCAAACCGCGCGCCACAGCCCCGCGAGGTCCGGCACGTCCTCCCCGTTCACCGACAGGATACGGTCGCCGGTCCGCACCCCGGCCTGATCCGCCGGCCCGTTATCCGCAAGCCCGCCGACCACCAGCGCCGAGTCGTCCTCCATGGCATACAAGCCGAGCCATGGCCGGGGCGGCCGGTTGACCCGGCCATACGACAGTAGGTCATCGAGGATAGGCTGCAGCAATTGCACGGGTACGACCATGTTCATGTCCGTCCGTTTGCCGCCCTGGCCCTGCTGCAAGACCAGCGATCCGATGCCCAGCAGCCGCCCGTCCTGCCCTACTAACCCGGCGCCGCCCCAGAACGGGTGCGACGGCGCGGTGAAGATGGCGTCGTTTAGCAGGTACTCCCAGTAGCCCGCGAACTCCTGCCGCCCGGCCACTTTTGCCGCGACGCACTGCCGGCGCCCGCCGGCGGCGGCGAAGATCACCGGCGTGCCCACCCGCGCCTTCTCGCTGTCGCCCAGTTCCATCACCGGCAGGTCGAACTTGCCGAGCGCCTGCACCACGCCGAACCCGGTGTCCTGGTCGTAGCCCATCGGATACCCGGCGACCGCGCGCCCATCGGCGGCGGACAGCCAAACCGTTTCCGCCTCCGTGATCAGGTAGCCGATGGTGAGGAACAGGCCGGGCCGGATTTGCACGGCGCTGCCCGCCCGCTCGGTGCCGAGCGTGGAGGCGGTGAACGCGTCCTCCGGCACGGTCGCGCGCAGCGCCACGACAGAGCGCAGCGCGTTCTCGAGGTCGAAGGAATACTCGGCGGCCTTGGGCTGCAGGCTCGCCGGGATGGTCTGGTCGGTCTTGGGCATCGGTCCCCGTCCGTTGGATCAGCCGTAATTCACCATGATCGTCTTCTTGTGCATGAAGTGTTCCAGCATCGACTCCAGGCTGGCCTCCTTGCCCAAGCCGCTGCTCTTCACGCCGCCGTAGGACAGGTTGGCCTGCACCACCAGGTTCTGGTTGATCTGCACCAGCCCGGCTTCCAGCCGGTGCGCCAGGTCAAAGCCCACGCGCAGGTTGTTGGTCCACAAGGACGCAGCCAGCCCGTACTCGGTGCCGTTGGCCGCCGCCAAAGCCTTTTCCGCGTCGTCGAACGGGAACACGCAGGTGACGGGGCCGAAGATCTCCTCCTGCACCAGCCGGCTGTCGTCCGGCAGGTCGGAGAAGATGTAGGGCCGGATGAACAGGCCTTTCTGCATCGCCGGGTCGGACGGCATGGCGCTGCACGCGCGGCCGGTGGCGCCCGGCGTCGCCAGGCCCTCCTCGATGAAGCCCTCGACCTTCTTGAACTGGTCCGGGCTGATGAGGGTGCCGATGTCGGTCGCCTCGTCGAGCGGGTCGCCCATGACCATGGCGTCCACCTTGGCCGCCAGCGCGTCCACGAACCGTTGGAAGATCGGGCGCTCCACGTAGATGCGGCTCGCCGCGGTGCAGCTTTGGCCCTGCCGGGTGAAGCGCATGGAGGTGATGGCGCCCATCACCGTCTTGTCGAAGTCGCAGTCGGCGAACACGACCATGGGACTTTTGCCGCCCAGCTCCAGGGTCACGGGCACCAGCTTCTCGGCCGCCGCCTTGGACACGATGCGCCCGACCTCGACGCTACCGGTGAACGTCACCTTGCGCACCAGCGGATGCGCCACCAGCGGGCCGCCGCACTCCGGCCCGAACCCCGACAACATGTTGAAGCAGCCCGGTGGCAGCACGCGGTTCATCAGCTCGCAGACGCGCAGCACCGCGAGCGGCGCCTCTTCGGCGGACTTCACCACCACCGTGTTGCCCGCGACCAGGGCCGGCGCCACTTTCAGCGCCATCAGCAGCATCGGCACGTTCCAAGGGATGATCGCGCCGACGACGCCCAGCGGCTCGCGCACCGTGACCGACAGCACGTTGGGGGCGAACGGCACCGTTTCCCCCTTCAGCTCGCCGCCAAGGCCGCCGTAGAACTCGAAGATGTCGGCGACGACCTGCGCCTCCACCCGGCTTTCGGTGCGCAGCGCCTTGCCGGATTCCAGCGCGATCAGCCGGGCCAACTCCTCCACGTGGTCCCGCAGCAGGGCGGCGCACGCCCCGACCATGGCGCCGCGCTTGCGGGCCGGGACCTTGGCCCAGGCTTTCTGCGCGGCGTCCGCGTCCTGCACCGCGGCCTCGACATCGGCGGCGTCGCCCTCCGCCGCGTGCGCGACCTCAAGCCCGGTGGCTGGGTTCACGACGGCGAAGGTCTTGCCCGAGCGTGCCGGGACGAAGCGCCCGCCAATCAAATGCTTGCCCGACAGCGCGGTCGCCAAGGCCTGCTGATCGAGCGTCGGCGCGTCGGGGGTGGGATGGGGCCGGTCGAGCATCGGGTTTGCCTCGGGATGCAGGGTGCATATAACGCTCTGCCGAGAATGGACCCACCCATGGGCCTGAACAAGGGCGCGGAGACCGATCCAGCATGACCAGCCCCCAATCTTCCGGCCCGCTCGCGGGCCTGACCGTCTTCGACCTCACCCGCGTTTTGGCCGGGCCGACCTGCGTGCAGATGCTGGCGGACCTCGGCGCCGACGTGATCAAGATCGAGAAACCCGGCTCCGGCGACGACACGCGCGGCTTTGCGCCGCCGTTCATGCCGGGCACCGGGGAAAGCGCCTATTTCGTCGGCGTGAACCGCAACAAGCGCTCGGTCACGCTCGACATCGCAAAGTCGGAAGGGCAGGCCATCGCGCTGGATCTGATCGCGCAAAGCGACATCCTGGTGGAAAACTTCAAGGTCGGCGCCCTGGCCAAGTACGGGCTGGGCTACGAGCAGTTGCACGAACGGTTCCCGGGCCTCGTGTACTGCTCGATCACCGGGTTCGGTCAGACCGGGCCGTACGCGCCGCGGCCGGGTTATGACAGCCTGATCCAGGCGATGGGCGGGGTGATGAGCCTGACCGGGGAGCCGGACGGCTTGCCGCAGAAGGTGGGCGTGCCGGTCGCGGACCTGTTCGCCGGGCTGTACGGCTGCATCGGCGTGCTGGCGGCGCTGCGCCACCGGGAAGCGACGGGGCAGGGGCAGCAGGTGGACATCGGCATGTTGGACACGCACGTCGCGTGGCTGGCGAACCAGGGCATGAACTACCTGGCGACCGGGGAGAACCCGGTGCGGCTCGGCAATCAGCATCCGAACATCGTGCCCTACCAGGTGTTCCCGACCGCAGACGGCTATCTTGTATTGTCAATCGGCAACGACCCGACGTTCAAGCGGTTCTGCGACAGCTACGGCCTGTCGCATCTGCTGGACGACCCGCGCTTCGCCACCAACGCCGCCCGCGTCGGCAACCGCGCGATGGTGACGGAAACGCTGACCCCCGTGCTGCGCCAGCATCCGACGGCCCGCTGGGTCGAGGAGCTTGAGGCCTTGAAGATCGGCTGCGGCCCGATCAACACATTGAAGGAAGTGTTCGCCGATCCGCAGGTTCAGGCGCGCGGCGCGGTGATGACGATGCCGCACCCGTCCCACCCGGATGGCGTAAAGGTGATCGCCAACCCGGTGCGCTTGTCGGAAACTCCGGCCGACTACCGCATGGCCCCGCCGACGCTCGGCCAGCATACCGAGGAGGTGCTGGGCGCACGCCTGGGGCTGGCGCCGGAACGGTTGGCGGAGTTGCGCGCAAAAGGCGTGATATAACCGGCGGCAAGCCCTAGATGCAGGGCAAGCCGCGGCCCCGGACCCAAGCAGGATGCCCATGAACGAACAGACCCCGCCCGCCAGCCTGACCCGCTTCTTCTCAGCCAGCCTCGCCGAGACCGACCCGGACCTCGCCGCCGCTATCGGCGCGGAGCTGGTGCGCCAGCAGGACGGCATCGAGCTGATCGCCAGCGAGAACATCGTCTCCGCCGCCGTGCTGGAAGCACAGGGCTCGGTGCTGACCAACAAGTATGCGGAAGGCTACCCCGGCCGCCGATACTACGGCGGCTGCTTCGAGGTAGACCGCGCGGAGACCCTGGCCATCGACCGGGCCAAGGCATTGTTCGGCTGCGCCTACGCCAACGTGCAGCCGCATTCCGGGGCGCAGGCCAATCAGGCGGTGTTCCTCGCCTGGCTGCAGCCCGGCGACACCATTCTGGGCATGAGCCTCGCCGCCGGCGGGCACCTGACGCACGGCGCCGCGCCCAACCTGTCGGGCAAGTGGTTCCACGCCGTCCAGTACGGCGTACGGCAGGAGGACGGCTTACTCGATTACGAGGAGCTGGAACGCCTGGCCCGCGCGGAGAAGCCGCGCATGATCATCGCCGGCGGCTCGGCCTACCCGCGCGCCATCGACTTCGCCCGCATCCGCAAGGTGGCCGATGAGGTCGGCGCGTGGTTCCTGGTGGACATGGCGCATTACGCCGGGCTGGTGGCGGCGGGCGCATATCCCACACCGCTGCCGCACGCTCATGTCGTGACGACGACCACGCACAAGACCCTGCGCGGCCCGCGCGGCGGCATGATCCTGTCGAACGACCTGGACCTCGGCAAGAAATTCAACTCGGCGGTATTCCCGGGCCTGCAGGGCGGCCCCTTGATGCACGTGATCGCCGCCAAGGCGGTGGCGTTCGGCGAGGCGCTGCGCCCGGAGTTCCGCACCTACCAGCGCGCCGTGATCGACAACGCCCGCATGCTGGCGGAAACGCTGATGGAGCAGGGCTGCGACATCGTGACCGGCGGCACCGACAGCCACCTGATATTGGTGGACCTACGCCCCAAGGGCGTGACCGGCAAGGCGGCGGATGCGAGCCTGGAGCGCGCCCACATCACCGCGAACAAGAACGCCATCCCGTTCGACCCGGCCAAGCCCGCCGTCACCTCCGGCATCCGCCTCGGCACCCCGGCCGCCACCACCCGCGGCTTCGGCCCGGCGGAGTTCCGGGAGATCGGCCTGATGATCAACGAGGTGCTGGACGGCCTGTCGCGTTCCAACGACGGCAGCAACGACCTGGCGGAGCAGGAGGTGTCGGCGCGGGTGCAGGCGATGTGCGCGCGCTTCCCGATCTACCCGGGCCTGCTGGCGGGCCACGCCGGACCCTAAGCACCATGCGCTGCCCGTTCTGCGGCAACGACGACACGCAGGTGAAGGACAGCCGGCCCACCGATGACGGGTCGGCGATCCGCCGCCGGCGGTTCTGCGGCGGCTGCGGGCAGCGGTTCACCACCATCGAGCGCGTGCAGCTTCGCGAGTTGACGGTGCTCAAGGCCGATGGCCGCCGGGTGCCGTTCGACCGGGAGAAGCTCGGCCGCTCCATCCGCATCGCACTGCGCAAGCGCCCGGTGCAGGAGGAACGGCTGGAACGCATCGTCAACGGCATCGTGCGCCAGTTGGAGGCCACCGGCGAGAACGACATCCCGAGCAAGCAGTTGGGCGAGCTGGTGATGGAAACGCTGAAGGATGTGGACGCGGTCGCCTATGTCCGCTTTGCCAGCGTGTACCGCGACTTCCGCGAGGCAAAGGACTTCGAGGCCTTCCTGGGGTCGCTCGAGGAGCCTACATAGCGCGGATGGGTGATGCAGGCGCCATCGACGGAGACGCGGCGGACAGGGAGCACATGCGCGCCGCCCTGGCGCTCGCCCGGCGCGGCCTGGGCAGCACCTGGCCCAACCCGACCGTGGGATGCGTGCTGGTGCGGGACGGCCGGGTGGTCGGGCGCGGCACGACCGCGCCGAGTGGGCGGCCGCATGCGGAAACGGTGGCGCTGGCCCAGGCCGGCGACCTGGCACGCGGCGCCACGGCCTACGTGACGTTGGAGCCGTGCAGCCATCACGGGCGCACCCCGCCCTGCGCCGATGCGCTGGCCATGGCCGGGGTGGCGCGGGTCGTCGTGGCGTGCGGCGACCCGGACCCGCGGGTAGATGGCCGCGGCGTCGCGATGCTGCAGGCGGTGGGGATCGAGGTCGCGGTTGGATTGATGGCGGAGGAGGCGGAGGCGCTGCAGGCCGGGTTCCTGACCCGGGTCCGCCTCGGCCGTCCCATGGTGACGTTGAAGCTGGCCAGCACCCTTGACGGCCGCATCGCGACGCGCACCGGGGCAAGCCAGTGGATCACCGGTCCCGAGGCCCGCCGGGCGGCGCACGCCCTGCGCGGGCAGCACGACGCGGTGCTGGCGGGCGTCGGCACCGTGCACGCGGACGACCCGGAGCTGACCTGCCGCATCCCCGGGTATCGGAAGAACCCCGACCTGCGGGTCGTGGTGGACAGCCGGCTCTGCACCCTTCCCACGGCGCGCGTCGTGGCGACCGCGGCGGCCGTGCCGACCTGGTTCCTGCATCGCGCCGACGCCGATGCGGGGCGGGCGAGGGCGTTGCAGGACGCCGGGGTGCGGCTGATCGAGGTCGCGGGCGCGGAGCAGGGCGTTGACCTCGCAGCCGGCTTGCAGGGGCTGGGCGCCGCCGGGTTGACCCGGGTGCTGGTGGAGGGCGGCGCGCAGATCGCGGGCGGGCTGCTGCGCGCCGGGCTGGTGGACCGCATCGCCTGGTTCCATGCGCCCGGCGTGATGGGCGGCGACGGCTGGCCGGCGGCGCAGGCCTTCGGCACGACTGCGTTGAGCGACATGCCGCGGTTCCGGCGGACGGATGCGCGGCCGGTGGGAGACGACATGCTCACAGAATACAGCCGGGCCGCCTGATGTTCACCGGGATCGTGACCGGCATGGGCGAGGTGCGCAGCCTGCGGCCCATCGGCGGCGGCCAGGACATGCGCCTGGTGATCGGCGCGCCCTGGCCCGACACCGGCAGCATCGCCTTGGGCGCGTCTATCGCCTGCGGCGGCTGCTGTCTCACCGCGGTGGAGGTCGGGCCGGACTGGTTCGCGGTCGAAGTGTCCGGTGAGACTCTGTCGAAAACCAAGCTGGGCGGCTGGGCCGTCGGCAGCCGCATGAACCTGGAACGCTCCCTGCGCCTCGGCGACGAGCTGGGCGGGCACATCGTCTCCGGCCACGTCGATGGCCTGGGCCAGGTGCGGTCGGTGCTGCCGGAGAATGGCTCCTGGCGCGTGCAGGTCGAGGCGCCGCGCGAACTGTCCCGCTTCATCGCCACCAAGGGCAGCGTGTCGCTCGACGGGGTGTCGCTGACGGTGAACGAGGTGGCGGGAAGCCTGTTCGGCGTCAACATCATCCCGCATACCTGGGACGTGACCACGCTGGGACAGCTCAAGCCCGGCCATGCCGTGCACATCGAGATTGACATGCTGGCGCGCTACGTCGCCCGCCTGGCGGAGGTTCCATGAAGTCGGCCATCCTGTCTGACTACCTGTGCAGCGCCGAAGAGTTGATCGAGGAGGCGCGGGCCGGGCGCATGTTCGTCCTGGTGGACGACGAGGACCGGGAGAACGAGGGCGACCTGGTCATCCCCGCCCAGTTCGCGACGCCCGACGCCATCAACTTCATGGCCCGGCATGCCCGCGGCTTAATCTGCCTGGCGCTTACCCGCGCCCGGGTGGAGCAGCTCGGCCTGCCGCTGATGAGCCAGTCGAACAACAGCCGGCACTACACGGCGTTCACGGTGTCCATCGAGGCGCGGGACGGGGTGACGACCGGCATCTCGGCCGCGGACCGGGCGCTGACCATCGGCGTCGCGATCAACCCGGAGGCCAGCCGCGACCAGATCGTGACGCCGGGCCATGTGTTCCCGCTGATGGCGCGGGAGGGCGGCACCCTGGTGCGCGCCGGGCATACAGAAGCGGCGGTGGACATCGCGCGCCTGGCCGGCCTGACGCCTGCAGGCGTCATCTGCGAGATCATGAACGACGACGGCACGATGGCCCGCCTTCCAGACCTCGTCGCCTTCGCCCAGCACCACAACCTCAAGCTCGGCACCATCGCCGACCTGATCGGCCACCGCCGCCGCACCGAGCGCCTGGTGCGCCGGGTCGAGCAGGGCGTGACACAGCACGCAGAGGGCGGGGAGTGGAAGCTGAGCGTCTATGCCAACACGCTTGAGTATGCGGAACATTTGGTGCTGACTAAGGGCGACCTCACTGGGCCGCAGCCGGCGATGGTGCGGATGCACGCGGTGGACCTGGTGAGCGACACGCTCGGTGGGCCGCACTCTTCGGCGCTGCGTGCGTCGATGCGGATGATCGCGGCGGAGGGCCGGGGCGCCGTTGTGCTGATCCGCGACCCAAGGCCGACCGCGGTGTCCGAGCGGGTGGGCGCGTTGACGGCTGACACCCGGCCCCAGCCGGTCCTGCGGGACTACGGCATCGGGGCGCAGATCCTGCTCGACCTGGGCGTGCGGGACATGATCCTGCTGTCCAACACGCGGCGCACCTTGATCGGCCTTGAGGGCTACGGCTTGAACATCGTCGAGCATCGGCCGATTGCCGGCGTTCCCGCGGAATAAAGGACTGCCCCATGAGCACCATCGACGCGCCCCTGCCCGCGGCCCCGGCCGTGCCGGGTCCGGCGCCCCGTTTGCTGGTGGTGCGCGCGCCCTATTATCGCGAAGTCGTCGATGGCATGACGCGCGGTGCCGAGCGCATTCTGTCAGAAGCCGGCGCCACGCATGACATCCTGGACGTGGCCGGCGCGTTTGAGCTGGCCCAGGCGATCCGATTGGCGCTGCGCGGATCCCAGCGCTTCGACGGCTTCATCGCGCTGGGCTGCATTGTCCGAGGGGAGACCGACCATTACGACCATATCTGCCGCGAAAGCATGTCCGGCTTGATGCAGGTTGCGCTGCAATACGGGCTGGCGATGGGCACCGGGCTGCTCACCGTGCACGACATCGGCCAGGCCATCGCCCGGTCCGGTGTGGACGGCCACAATAAGGGGGCCGAGGCCGCATCCGCGGCGTTGCGGCAGATCGCCGTCGCGCGCCAGATGGGAGCCGTCTGATGGCCCGCCCCGCCCGCCCGCCCAGCCGTCCCCGCACCGCCTCCCGCGTCGCCGCGGTGCAGGCGCTGTTCCAAAGCGAGCAGGGCGGCGAGACGGCCGAGACGGTGATCGAGCAGTTCGTGCGCCACCGCCTGGGCGAGATGCCCGGCCCCGAGCACCTGGGCGGCGGCGGCTTCGAGGAGGGCCGGGTGCCCGACGCGCACGTGCCGCTGTTCACGCAGATCGTCCGCTCCGCGGTGCTGCAGCAGGACCGGCTGGACGCCCTCATCGCCGACGCCCTGCCGCCGGAGTGGCCCATGGTGCGGCTCGACCCGGTGCTCCGCGCCCTGCTGCGCGCCGGGGGGGCGGAGCTGTCGATGGCCAACGGCCCGCCCGCCCGCGTCGTGATCAACGAGTACCTGGACGTGGCGCACGGCTTCTTCACCGGGGAGGAGCCGCGCATGGTCAACGGGATGCTCGACCGGCTGGCGCGCGAGCTGCGGCCCGGCGATTTCCCGGCGGAGCCGGCCCGCACCAACTGATGACGCGCTAGTGCTTATGACGCACCAGTCGCCCGATCCGCCGGCCGAGTTCGGACTGATCGCCCGGCACTTCCGGCCGCTGGCCGGCCCGGGGGCGCTCGACCTGCTGGACGACGCGGCCTTGCTGCGTCCGCCGCCGGGCCGGGATCTGGTGTTCACGGCGGACGCCATGGTGGCCGGGGTGCATTTCCTTCCCGACGACCCGGCGGACACCATGGGCGCCAAGCTGTTGCGGGTGAACCTGTCCGACCTGGCCGCCATGGGTGCCGTGCCGCTGGCCTACCTGATGACCGTCTCGGCACCGCGGGACACGGGCGATGCCTGGTTCGCGGCCTTCGCGGCTGGGCTGGCGCGCGACCAGGCGCGGTTTGGGGTCACGCTGCTGGGCGGGGACACCACGGCGACGCCCGGGCCGATGACGCTGTCGCTCACCGCCATCGGCCACGTGGCGCCCGGCGCGGCGCTGCGCCGCCGGGGCGCTGCCGTGGGCGACGAGGTGTGGGTGACGGGCACGATCGGTGACGGGGCGCTCGGCCTGTTGGCGCTCCAGGGCCGGGTTGCGGACCCGGACGGCTGGCTGGCCGGCCGCTACCGCCTGCCGCAGCCGCGGCTCGGCCTGACGCTGCACGGGATCGTATCGGCCTGTATGGACGTGTCGGACGGCTTGGTGCAGGACCTGGGCCACCTATGCCGCGCCGCCGGCCTTGGCGCCGTGATTGAGGCCGCGCTGGTGCCGCGCTCTCCGGCGGCGCAGGCGGCGGGGGAGGCTTGGCTCAAGACCTGCCTGACCGGCGGCGACGATTACGAACTGCTGATGGCGGTGCCGCCGCAGTATGCCGAGGCTCTCAAGGCAGAAGCGGCGGCCCAAGGGGTGGGCGTGACCCGGATCGGGCGGTTCGAGGCCGGCGTCCAAATTCGGGTCCTGGACGGGGCGGGTGCCGCGATCAGCCTGGACCGGCCAGGCTGGAGCCACTTCTAGCCTACAGCCCCGGCCCGGTCGTGGCGCCGCTGCCGCCCGGCGTGGTCCTGCTGCTGCCCGGCGCGCCGCCCGTGCTGAACTTGCCCACGTTGCCCAGCAATTGCTGCAGGAACGACGCCTCGCTGCCCGGGGAGGGCGTCGCGCGGCCTACCACCGCCACGTCCAGGCCGTCATCCTGGTTCAAGTGCTTCACGTCGCGCAGCACGCCGGCCTGATCGAACGTCAGCATCGTCACGTCCTGCGCCGTGATGCCCGGCAGCCGCCCGACCCGGGTGCGCGTGGTCGCGCTGATGTAGATCCAGGTGTTGTCGTCGAAGGCGCCCTTCGCGGTCGGCGAGCCGAGCAGGGACGTGGCGTCGGACCGGGTCGATGTGCCGGGCACCAGTTCCTTGATGAGGTCGGCATCGACATGGTTGCCGCGCAGCTGATGCGGCGATTCGACGGCGCTGCATGCGGACACGGCCAGCAGGAACAGGACGGGAAGCAGGCGCACTTGCGGGTCCAGTCTGGTTCAGGGACGCGGCCAAGACGCGGCAAGGCGGCATCGCCCGGCCCGCATTGATCGATCCCGGCAGGAAACCTATCTGGGGCGGTGGGTGTCATGCCCGCCCGGTTGTGTCAATCGGGCGGCGCCGGACCGGGCACGGCGGGGGGAATCAGATGGCACTCTTGGGTCTGCTGGGGCGTAAGCGGCATGAGCGTGCCGGGTTCGAGCTTTACACCGCCGCCGTGGGCGCCGCCCGCGATTCCTACATCTTCGAGACCCTGGGCGTCCCGGACACGCTGGACGGGCGGTTCGACGTGATCGGGCTTTACGTGTTCCTCGTGGTGCACCGGCTGCACGCCGCCTCGAAGGAGGGGAAGGATTTGGCGCAGGCCGTGTTCGACGCGATGTTCTCCGACATGGACATCAACCTGCGGGAAATCGGCGTCGGCGACATGACGGTCGGCAAGCGGGTGCGCGCGATGTGGGAAGCCTTCAACGGACGCTCCGCCGCCTACGCAGCCGCGCTCGACAGCGGCGACGTGATGGCGCTGTCGGGCGCGGTCGCCCGCAACGTTTGGCGCGGCCAGGCGCCCCCGGATTCCGCGCACGCCTTGGCGGCTTTGGCGATGGAGCAGTCAAAGCACCTGGCGGAACAGCCGGTCGAGGCGCTGCTGGCAGGCCGGGTCAGCTTCCGGCCGGCGCGGGCCACGGAATGACTCCCGAACTGCACCGCCCCGAACTGCACCGCCCGGTTGCGCTGGATCGCATCGGGCCGCGTGGCTTGACCGTGGAGGTCGAGGCGAAACCGGAGGAGCTGCCGGCCATTGCCGCCCGGCTGCGCATCCTGGCGCTCGCAAGCCTGCACTGCGCGTTCAAGCTGCGCCGGATCGGCGCGTCCACGGTGGAGGCGGAGGGCGTGCTGCGCGCCCAAGTGACCGAGACCTGCGTCGTCTCGCTCGATCCGTTCAGCCATGACGTGCAGGAAGCGTTCACCGTCCACTTCGTCCCGTCCGGCGCCGAGGACGACAATCCGGACCCGGAGGCGGTTGACCAAATCCCTCATACCGGCGGCGCGGCCGACCTCGGCGAGGCAGCGGTGGAGCAGCTTGCCCTGGCGCTCGACCCGTTCCCGCGCAAGCCCGGCGCCGCGCTGCCGGACGAGGCGACGGAGGAAACGCCTAGCCCGTTCGCCGCGTTGCGTGCGCGGCGGGCGCGGGAATAGCAGCGATTCTAAATGGCCATTGAGGGGTATGGGTTTCGCTCTGGCCTGATGTGTGATCCAAGCCGGCATGGAGATACTTGAGACCCTTTTGAACGGT
>JAABUQ010002105.1_pt1 | contig 40389 bp, 30 predicted proteins | sample 5560001 | NCBI WGS metagenome assembly JAABUQ01 (sample SAMN10711888, study PRJNA513371) | rock metagenome | isolation source: Antarctica rocks | place: Antarctica: Victoria Land, Finger Mt nord | collected 2015-12-18
CTCCGCCGCGGCGCCGGCCGGGACCGAGTTCCCGCTGTATCGCAACTTCGACGACGCGCAGGCCGCCGGCTACACGACCACGCAGGCGTTCGTGACCTACTTCGAAAGCTCTGTCCGCGGCCTGGCGCGCGGCGCGGCGGTCGAGTTCTACGGCATCCAGGTCGGCGCCGTGACGGACGTGACGCTGGAGGTCGAGACGGCCACCGGCGGCGTGCGCGTGCGCGTCGGGCTGGAGATACAGCCCGAGCGGGTGCTGGGACCGGACGCCGCCGCTGCGGAGGACCCGGTGGCCATCGCCCGCCGCCTGGTCCGGCGCGGGATGCGGGCGCAGTTGCAGACGGCCAGCTACATCACGGGGCAGCAGGTGCTGTCGCTGAACTTCGTGCCGGGTGCGCCGCAGATGGACATCGTTCAGGTCGGCAAGGACCTGGTCATCCCCAGCCAGGGCGGCGGGCTGGACAACATCCTTCAAGCCGTCAGCGACATGGCGGGCAAGCTGGACCGGCTGCCGCTGGAGCAGATCGGCCAGAACCTGAACGGCGCGCTGCGCTCGGCCGCCGGGGCGATGGCGAGCGTGGACGGGCTGGTGAAGCGTGCGGATACCGGGATGTCGCCGCTGTTCAAGTCGCTGCCGGGCATCACGGCGTCGCTGCAGGACGCAGTGACGAAGGCCGGGCGGACCTTCGGGTCGCTGGACAACAGCTATGGCAGCAACTCGCAGTTCCATCGCGAGCTGGAGCGGGCGATGACGCAGGTGGGCGACACCGCGCGGTCCATACGCCTCCTGGCCGACTTCCTGGACCGGCACCCGGAGGCGCTGGTGCGCGGCCGGGCCGGGGTGGCGGACAGATAGGGATGGGGCCGATGAGGGCAGGACCGATGACGCGGCGCGGCTTGCTGGCCGGCTTGGCCCAGGCTGGGGTGGTCCCGGCTGGGGTGGTCCCGGCTGTCCTGGCCCCGGCTGTCCTGGCCTTGTCCGGTACGGCCCTGGCTGGCTGCACATCGGCGGAGCCGGCCTACTTCACCTTGGCGCCGGTGCCCGGCGCCGCGGCGCGTGGCGGGCCGAAGCTGGTGGAGCTGCAACGGCCGGGCCTGGCCGGCTACCTGGACCGGCCCGGCATCGTGCGCGCCGACAGCGCCTACCAGCTCCGCGTCGCCGGGACCGAGCGGTGGGGGGAGCCGCTGGGCGACCTGATCGCCCGCATCCTGTCCGAGAACCTGAACCAGCGCCTGTCCGGCACCAGCGTCTTCACCACCGCAGGCTCCATCAGCGCGCAGCCGGATGCGCGGATCGAGCTGGACGTGCAGCGCTTCGACGCCGATGCGTCGGGCGAGGTGGTGCTGCTGGCGCAGGTCGCGGTGTCGCGCGGGCGCAACAGGGCCGGGGCGGCGACGCGGACGGTGCGCCAGACGATGCGCCCGGCCGGCCCCGCGACGCGGGACCTGGTGGCCGCAATGAGCACGGTGCTGGGCGGCCTTGCCGACACGGTGGCGGGAATGCTGCGCGGCCTCCCTGCCGCTTCTCCCTCTCCCTCCGGGTGTGGGCCGGGGTGTGGGGGTCTTGGCTGCGGAGCGGGGAACGGCCTGTGCCGCAGGACCAGAAGCTGTCTGTTGGACAGCGCCGTGCTTGCCCACCCCCTCACCCCGGCCCTCTCCCGGAGGGAGAGGGAGAGGACTGCACGTCCTCATGCCAACTTGCAGCCTGTGCCAGGATCGGCCAGCGCCTCTGCCGCCACCCCGATCACCCGGTTCTCGCCGCCGCGTGCCTCGCGCAGGTAGATGTTCTGCACCGGGTTGTGCGACGCCGACAGCGTGAAAGCGCCGCGCGGGCTGTCTATCCGCGCCCCGCGCATGGCGGCGAACAGCGCCTTGTCCGCGTCCATGTCGCCCTTCACGGCGTCCACCCCCACCGCCAGCAACTGCGCGGCATCATAACCCTGGACGGCATAAACGTCCGCCTCCCGGCCGGCCTTGTCCTTGAACGCCTTGCGGAAGGCGGTGTTCTTCGGCACATCCAGCCCGTCGCCGTAGTGCAGCGCAGTCCGCACGCCCTCTGCCGCCGCGCCTTGGGCCGTCAGCGTCCCCTCGGTCAGGAACCCCGACCCGCACAGCGGCAGCTTGTCCCTCAGCCCGGCCGCGGCATAGTCCCGCACGAACTGCACCGCCCCACCACCGGCGAAGAACGACCCCACGGCCTGCACGCCCAAGCCCGGCAACTGCGCCAGGATCGGCTGGAAGTTGGTTTCCGGGAATGGCAGCGTGAGGATCTGCACCAGCTCCGCCCCGCCCGATTTCAGGCCATCGCGGAACCCCTCGGCCGACTCCTTGCCGGCCGCATAGTCCCATGTCACCCAGACCGCCTTCTTCACCCCCGTCGCGGCCAGCGCCTTGCCCATGCCATACGCCGGCTGCCAGTTGCTGAACGAGGTGCGGAACACGCTTTCCGAGCACAGGTCCCGCGACGCCGCGACGTTGCCGGCATTGGGGATGATCAGCGGCACCCCCTTCTCCCGCGCTGCCTGCACCAGGGCCATCACCACGCCGGAGTGCACGGTGCCCACAAGCACATCCGCCTTGTCCCGGTTCAGCAGCCGGTTGACGTTGCCCGGCGCCGCAGCCGGGTCAGAGGCGTCGTCCAGCTTCACGACCGTCACCGCGCGTCCGCCCAGCTTGCCGCCGCGCTCGGCCAGGTGCATCTCAAAGGCAGAGGTGATGTTCTCGCCCAACTGCGCGAAGGTGCCGGAATAGGGCAGCATCAGGCCGACCCGCAGCGGCGCCGCCTGCGCCAGCGCCGGCCGCGCCAGCGCCCCGGCTGCCGCCAGCCCGCCCAGTGCTCGCCGTGTTAGCCTGATCCCGTTCCGCATCGTATCTCCCCCGTGCTGCCCGCCGTCGGAACGCGGGCTTAATTATGCCGGAGTGTGATCGAACTCACGCGATCCGGCCAGGGGGTCCGCAGCCGCGCCAAGCAAACCCGTGACGATCAGCACCCCATCCCGGCGGGATGCCGCGCAGGCCTGCTCAGCACGACAGCGCGTGAACCACGGCAACCTCGTCCGAATACAGCCGGCACCAGTGCGGCATCAGGTCCAGCAGTTGGACCGCAGGGCTTCCGGGCGGCAGCAAGGTCCAGCGGACGCCGTAGGTGCTGAACACATTCTCCAGGGCCGCCCGGTTCGGCGAGGTGGCGGCGTCATAGGCCCGCATGAACGCCGGGCCATACAGGTCGGCCCGCCCGTCAATGAAGGGCCGGATGCCGGCATAGATCAGGTAGCCGCCGAACGAATACTCGTTGAACATCGGCTGCGCTGCCAGGGCCGGCGGCACGTGCGCCACCGCCGCCGCTGGGACCGGATTCTTCCCGCCGGGTGCGACCGGCAGCAGCAGCCGCAGCACAACCAGCCCGCCCGCCGCACCCAGGCCCCACGCGGCCCAGCGCGCCCCGCCGCAGTCCGGACGAGGTGCTGGCAGGGCAGCAGCGATGGGGCCGGCCAGCAGCAGCGGCAGGATCACGCCGACCAGCGCCTAGTACCGCGTGTGCGTCAGCCCCAGGTGCAGCAGCCCCAACAGGATCAGCAGCCGCACCGGCGGCAGCCTGGCTCCGCGGGTCAGCGCAACATACAGCCCGGCCACCAGCACGACTCCGGCTGAGACAACAGGCCGGCGAGCCTTGGCCCGCGCATCGAGGACGGCGCCCGCCATCGGAGCTAGACCCGCGATGCCAGGCAAATACCCGCCAGCACTGGCCAAACCACGAGAACACCCGCGACCATGCCGGCATCGCCATGGTCTCCTGGCGGTAACTGGGGCAAAACCCCGGGCACGCAGTTGCAGCAGAACAAAGGTCAGAGTGGGTCGGTAACTCTACCACCTTGAATATATGCGGCTTTTTTCGTTCTTTTAGTGATATAGATTGGAATGCGGTTCGTCTTTGCCCGGGGTTTTGCCCCAGTTACTCCTGGCGACTCTAAGTCATTAGCAAACCGGGATTGCCGCGACGGCCCGCCCTGGTGCAGCCTGCGACATGCCCAGTTCTCACTCGATGCTCCGGCTTCGCCGCCCGAGGTGCCCGCGCCGTGCGGGCTGGCGCACGCCGCCTGCAACGGGATCAACGCCATCGCCATAAGCCGCCTAACCCGGACCATCAGGGTTCCCCTGCCGCTACTGCGACACTGCCCGACCCACCAGCACCGGCGTGAAGAACGCGCTCACCAACCCGAACAGCTTGTTGATCTGGTCCGTGCGCGCCGAGGCGATCAGCAGCACGTCCTGGTCGCGCATCGCCACCTTGGTGGTCAGGAAGTAGTTGGTGGGGTTCAGCATGTCCACGCGATACATCACCGGCGTGCCGGCCGGCTGCACCTGCAGCCCTAGGCGCCGGGCCACCGCCGGCGACTCGTAGCGGACCAGGAACACCGCGTTGGCATCGGCGCGGTCGTTGGCTGGGCCGCCGGTGCGGGCGATGCCCTCCGCCAGCGACACGTTGGCGGTGTTCAGCGCTATCTGCTCCACCTTCTGGCTGGCGCCAAAGGCTGTGAAGCTGCGAGGCTTGTAGATGAGCTGCACCCGGTCCCCGGGGATCAGGGTGATGTCCTGCCGCGGCTGCTGCGTCAGGGCTTGCAGCAGGATCCGCGACGTCGTGTGACCCCGCGTCACCTGAACGAAGGTGTCGTAGTCCGTCCTTTTTGGCCCGCCCGCGATGGCAATGATGTCCAGCAGCCGCTCATGCCCCAGCGTCAGCGGCACGCGGCCCGGCTTTTCCACGTCGCCAGACACATACACCGTGCTGCTCAGGTTGTTGGCGAGCGACACGACCACCTGTGGGTCCGTGCTCTTGCTCTTCAGCCCGCCCTCGATCACCCGCCCCAGCTCGGACGGCGTACGCCCGGCGGCGCGGATGCGCCCGACATACGGGAAATTGATCGTCCCTCCGGCCTCCACCTGCAGGCCGGGAATCGTGTGGCGTGCGGCGCCAGGGGTAAGCGGGTTGACCGACGCCCCGCCCGTATCAATGCCCGGCTCCGACCCGGATGCCGCGCCGAACAGGCTCGTGCCGACCTCGAACACTGAGATGCTCAGTACGTCACCCACGCCGATGGCGTCCGCCCGGCGCGGGCGGCCCAGGGCGTCCAGGGCGCGCAGGTCATCGGCTGGCGCCAGGCTAATGGCCGCTACCGTTTCCGGCATCAGATCCACGATTCGGAAGCCGATGCTGTTGGCGGCGGACTGCTCGGCCTTGAAGACCTGCCGCTCCTCTGGCGTGCTGGTGGGCAGGGCGCTGCATGCCTGGACGGCGGCGCACAGGACTAGCGCGGCGGCCCGGCGGCGGAAGGGCCGGCAGGCAACAGGGCCTGCGAGGAGGCGGGATAAAAGGCCGGGGCCGCCGCCGGGCGCATCGGCCGGAACCTGGAAGCCGGACGCCAAAGGCCGGGAATCGCGGGAATGTGTCACATCACGCTTGTAATCCGGCTTGCCCGGCGCGAACAGGGCGGACAGGAAGCCCACCGCATCCGACCGCCCTGCCGTGTGCATCCTGCAACGCCCGGCCGCCCTCGGCGACGCTCCGGTTGATTTCGGTGCACTGCACGCCGTATAGGTTGCGTATGGATGGATTGAACGCGCAGGTCTCCCACGCCGAGCCGCAGGTCCGGCGCTTTCAGACGCACCGGGCGCCCCCGCCACGGCCGAGCTTCTGGTCCCGTCTTCGCCGCCGGCTCCCGTTGCTGTTGTTCGTGGTGGCGCCAACCGTCGCTGCGACCGTTTACGAATTCGGGTTTGCGGCCAACCAGTATGTGTCCGAGGCGAAGTTCGTCGTCCGCGGCGCAGCCACGCCGCCAGCCGGGATGCTCAGCAGCCTGCTGCAAGGCGCCGGTGTCAGCCGCGCACAGGATGACACCTTTGCCGTGCAGGATTACATCCTGTCCCGCGATGCGTTGGAGGAGCTGGGCCGCGCCGTTGACATACGCGACCTATTTGCCCGGCCCGAGGCGGATACGCTGTCCGCCTTCCCGCTCCCCTTGATGGGGGATACCAACGAGCACTTGTTCAAGCACTACCTGCGCCATGTGGACGTGTCATATGACAGTACCACAGGCGTGACGGCCCTGACCGTCAAGGCGTTTCGCGCCGACGATGCCGCAACGATCGCCCGTGCCCTGCTGGTTGGCGGTGAGAGCCTGGTCAACCGCATGAACGACCGCCAACGCGAGACCACGATGAAGGAGGCCCGGCGCGAGGTGGCCGATGCCGAGGCCCGTATGCAGCACGTGGCGACCGACCTTGCGGCCTTCCGCAACCGGGAAGCGCTGTTGGATCCAAACAAGCAGTCCGCGCCGCTGCTGGCTGCCATCCAGGACATGACGAACCGGGTTACGGCGTCCAAGACGCAGCTCGGCACACTGATGCGGGCGGCGCCGCAAAGCCCGTTGATCCCGGATATCCAGAACCGCATTGACATCATGCAGAAGCAGATTGACACGGCACGGACACGCATCACCGGCTCCGACAAGAGCATGGTGCCGCAGATCACTGAGTTCGACATGCTGACCTTGCAGCGTGATTTCTCGGAGCGGCAGTTGGCCTCGGCCGTGTCGTTCCTGGACACGGCGCGGCTGAATGCCGAACGGCAGCAGTTATACTTGGACGAGATCGTGAAGCCGAACGAGGCGGACTACGCCGCGTATCCCAAGCGCTTCGCCGACGTCGCCATCGTGTTCGCCACCCTGTTCGGGCTTTACACCATCTGCTCGTTGCTGGCGGCCGGCGCACGCGAGCACCGGACGATGTAGCCCTGCCGCCGGCGCCGTCGCAGGTGCCGGCCCGCCATCGGCATGCCATGATCCACTGCATTGATATTGTAAAAGAATACCATGTCGCGGGACGCGGCAGGCGTCGCGTGCTGGATCGTGTGAATTTGGATGTCGCGCCGGGCCAGAAAATGGCCGTGCTGGGCCGCAACGGCGCTGGCAAGTCCACCTTGATCAAGATCATCGGCGGAGTGGAGCTGGCGACGGCCGGTAAGGTCGAGCGCACCATGTCCGTATCCTGGCCGCTTGCCTTTGGCGGCGCGTTCCAGGGCAGCCTGACTGGGCTGGACAACCTGAAGTTCATCACCCGCATCTATGGCCTGGACTACCAGGACACCCGGGATTTCGTGGACGACTTTTCTGAGCTGGGCAGCCAGTTGACCGAGCCGGTGAAGACTTACTCGTCGGGGATGCGCGCCCGGCTGGCATTCGCGCTGACAATCGCCATCGAGTTCGAGTGCTACCTGATTGACGAGGTCATCATGGTGGGCGACCAGCGGTTTTTCCGCCGCTGCCAGGAAGAGCTGTTCGAGAAGCGGGCGGACCGTGCGCTGGTGATCGTGTCGCACGACATGAGCTTCATCCGCGACGTCTGCGACACCGCCGCCATCATCCACAACAGCCAATTGGAAATGTGCGACAGCGTCGAGGAAGCAGTGGGAATCTACAACAGCCTGTAGGCCTCCTGCTCCCTCTCCCTCCGGGAGAGGGTCGGGGTGAGGGGGTCTTCCAGCGTTGCCTTTGCTGATGCAGGGCTTCGCTCATGCCGAGCCGTATACTCTCCGCTTCACAGCAAAGACCCCCTCACCCCGACCCTCTCCCGGAGGGAGAGGGAGAAGTAGGCTACCGGTCCCGCGTAGGCGCCACGATCGGCACCCCGGGCGGTCCGGCCAGGACCGACGCATATAGGCGTTGCAGCCGCGACTGGTACTCAGGCATTGCGAACCGAGCCGACTGCTCCAACCCTGCCGCCGAAAGGCGCGCGCGCAGCGCCGGGTCGCTGTCCAGCGCCCGCATCGCCCCGGCGATGGCGCCGGTGTCATAGGGGTTCACCAGCAGCGCCGCATCGCCCGCGACCTCCGGTAGGCTGCTTTCCGTGCTGGTGATGACCGGGATGCCAAGCTGCATCGCCTCCAGCACCGGCAGGCCAAAGCCCTCATACAGCGACGGAAACACCACCGCACGCGCGCCGCGCACCAGCCCGGTCAGCCAGGGCCGGGGCATATACTCAAACTGCCGCACCCGTCCGGAGGAGGCGAATCCGGTGTCCCCGCCCTTCCCACCGTTTGCCCCCTGCACCAGCCGCATCTCGCCTTCCGACTTCCAGGCGCGTCCGCCGACCACGGCCAGGGGCGTCTGGATGCCGGACGCCAGATAGGCCTCCAGCAGCCGCCCAACATTCTTCTTCGGCTCCAGCGCCCCGAAGAACAGGAAGTAGTCATCCCGCTGCAGCCCGAACAGGCCCGCAAGCCACTCCCCCAGCCCGGCATCATCCACCGGCAGCGCGGCGGGCACGGCGGATTGGTAGGTGTTGGTCACCCGGTCCCCCGGCGCCCCGAACAGGTCCATGATGTCCCGCCGCGACGCCTCCGACACCGTGCACACGTGGTCGCCCCAGCGCAGGCAACCGCGGATCAGGCGGAGATAGGCCCGCTTGTTGTCCAGTGTCGTGTAGGGCATCCGCAGCGGCACCAAGTCGTGCAGCGTGTAGATGTTACGCGCGCCCTGCAGCAGCACCGGCAGGGGATAGGTCCAGTGCATGATGGCCGGCGGGTCGGGGATGCTGATGGACATGAAGCGGCCCCAGCGCTTGAAGTGCCGCTCCGCCCGCCCCCACAGGTCCCAGACATTGAGGATGCGGTCATAGGCCGGCATCCGGCTGCGGAAGCCCTCGGACAGCACGCGGCCAGTGACCGGAATCTGGATGGCGGCGCTGGGCTGCAGGTCACCCAGGGCCTCCCGCGCCCAGCGCGGGGTCATGACCCACGGCGGCTTGCGTCCGCCTTCCTGGTCCAGGCTGTCGAAAAAGATGACCTCGCGCAGCAGCGCCGGGGTGCGCGGGCCGATCGGCAGGCCATACAGGACGTCCACCGGATGCCCCATCCCTGCCAGCGCCTGCGTCAGCACCCGGCCATAGGTGGCGACGCCGGTTCCGCGAGGCATCGCCAGGTTGAAGCCGTCAACGCCGATGCGGAAGGGCGCGGCGCCAGCCTGGCCCGCTTGTGTGATTGCTGCCTGACCCTGATCCATGGACGGGGCTTGTCACAGATCGCGGTGAGGGGGAAGCAGCGCCTCCGCCTCGGCCCACAGGCGGCGCACCACGTCGCCGGCGGGGTCCGGGCGGGCCAGGGCGGCGGCTTGGCCCGCCCAGGCCTGCATCCGCCCGGCGTCCCCGGCGGCCCGCGCCGCGGCACGCATCGGCGCAGTCAGGCCGCGCTGGACCGGATAGGGCGCTGCCGGCACCGCCGCGGCTGCGTCCGTGTAGGCCGAGGCGACGGCACGCCCCAGCCGGCCGCTGAAGGCGCGGGTTGGCACGGTCGCCTCCGGTTCCAGCTCGTGCAGGGCGTCGGCCCATGCGGGGGCGGTCCCGGCCTCGGGACAGCGCAGCAGGGCGGTACCGACCTGCACGGCGCTGGCGCCCAGCAGCAGCGCCGCAGCCACGCCCCGGCCGTCGCCGATTCCGCCGGTGGCGACGACCGGCACCCGCAGCCGGTCCGCCAGGCGCGGGATCAGCGCCATCAGCCCGACGCCCTGGCGCTCCGCGGCGGCCGCGTCGAAGGCGCCGCGATGGCCACCGGCCTCGATCCCCTGAGCCACCACGGCGTCGGCCCCGGCGGCCTCCGCGGCCAGCGCCTCGGCCAGGGTGGTGGCGCAGGCGAACCAGGCGATCCCCCGGGCGTGCAGGGCGTCCACGAAGGCCGGGGGAAACAGGCCCATGATGCTGGACACGACCGCCGGGCCGGCCTGCAGCAGCGCGGCGCATTGCGCGTCGAAGTCTTGGGTCGGGGCGTCCGCGGCCTCCGGCGGCACGGGCGGCCCCCAGGCGTCGAGGAAGCTGCGGACGCTGGCCTCCAGCGCCGGGTCGCGCCGGGGCGGCGGGTCGGGGATCCACAGGTTGATCTGGAACGCCCCGTTGCTGCGGCTGCGGAACCCGGCGGCCCAGTCCCTGATCCCGGTGGGGTCGGTCAGCAGCGCGCCCATCGCGCCCATGCCGCCGGCGTCGGCTACTGCGGCGGCCAGCTCCACCGGGCAGGCACCGGCCATCGGCGCGGACAGGATGGGAATCCGAAGGCCGAACCGGCGGCAGAAGGCTTCGGCGCGGTCGCGAGGGGTCGGCATCGGGCGGGACCTTTCGTCGTGGCCGGGCTGGAATGCCGCAGGTGCAGGGCTTGGGGCAAGCGACGAGGCCGGGAGGTGCAAGCCAACGCAGGCCGCTCCCGGCGCCCAGGTTCAGCCGGCCACCCGCCGGCCCGCGGACCGGCGCGTCGTGCAGCCGCTGCGGGCGCTGGACACAATGCGGCGGCACCATGCGACCGGCCCAGGACCGGACCACGGCCACGCGCCGCCCTATTGAGGGATTGTCAACAGCGAAGAACATAACCTACCGCTTCTGCCCGGCACATGGGCCGGGGACCGCCTGGCAATACGTCCTGATCAGGCTTATTGTTCACAGTATGTGGGACTCAACCGAGGACAGTTAAAGTTTGGGCGCGGAACCAGGTTTAGACCGGCAGATGGTTGCAGGTTCTTTTCTGCATGTATTGTCGGACAGTCGTGACATCGCGGCGACGGACGACTTACAGCAGGTAAAGGTCAGCATCGTCATCCCCGCCTACAAGGCGGAAACGACGATTGAAGACACCATTGCGGCCCTCGCGTCCCAAACGTTCCACGCGTTCGAAGTGATCGTCGTAGATGACGCAAGTCCGGACAGCACCGGGGAGCGGGCATGCCGCGCCCTGCGCCAGTCCGGCCTGCGGCATGTCGTCGTGCGGCTGGTGAAGAATGCCGGGCCATCCCGTGCGCGGAATGCCGGGGTCTCGCTGGCATCCGGCGAATACGTCGCGTTCCAGGATGCGGACGACACCTGGATGCCGGAAAAGCTGGCGCGTCAGGTCGAGCTTATGGACGGCCATCCCGAGGTCACGCTCTGCGGATGCCAGGCCGACCTGGTCGCCGCGAACGGCGCCGTGATCGGGCCGTTGTTCACGCGCCTGCCGGTGTTCCAGACGATGGGCTGGCGGCGGCTGCTGTCCAATGCCTTCATCCAAACCTCATGCGCGCTGGTCCGGCGGGCCGACCTCGGAACCCAGCCGTTCGACCCGACGCTCCGGATTGCAGAGGACCGGGACCTATGGATACGCCTTGCCTCGAACGGGGTGACGGCGTTGCTGCAGGAGGTGCTGGTGCGCAAGGCGGAACTGCCCACCAGCTTCATGTCAACCAATACGATGCTGATCGCCTTGGATACCAAGCGCATGGTGGACTACCATGTCAGCGCGATGCGCGATTACATGAACTGGCAGGAGCGAAGGCTGATCTACGGCTCGCTCCATTCCAGCATCGGCAAGGGACTTGCCCCTCATTCCGGCCACTACCTCCGCGGCGTGCTTCACCTGCTGATGGCGATCGGAATGGGATACAACATGACTGACAACGTGCGGTTCCTGATCCTGTCCAACCCGGCGGTGCGCAGGGTGCGCAACCGCCTGGGCTTGCACAGGGCCAACGCGGGCTGATCCATGATGTCGTTGACCATCAGTGCACCCGAGACAAGCTCGCTGCTCCACTTGGAACCGGCTGACGTCAGCAAGCTGGCCCGTCCGCATCTATGCGTAGTGATTGACACCGAGGAGGATTTCGACTGGCACGGGCCATTCTCCCGTAACAACACCTCTGTCGAGTCGTTCAAGCACCTCGCCAGGGCACAAGACCTGTTTGAAGGCCATGGCGTGCGCCCGTGCTACTTGGCTAGCTACCCTGTCCTCATGGACGACTACGCCGCCGAGACCCTGCGCGGGTGGATTGGGGCAGGCCGGGCCGTGATCGGGGCGCACCTGCACCCCTGGGTGACGCCTCCGCACGACGAGGTCGTCTGCCTGGCCAACTCCTTCCCTTGCAACCTTCCGAACGACCTCGAGCGGGAGAAGCTGCAAAGGCTGACCGGCACCGCCCTGGAACGGCTGGGTCAGCGGCCGACCGTCTACAAGGCCGGGCGCTACGGCTTCCGGGTGTCGCGCGGCACCATGCTGATGGACCTCGGCTTTGAAGTGGACACGAGCGTCCTGCCGTTCCGCGACCTGTCCGGAGCCGGCGGGGGACCTGACTTCTTTGAATGCCCGTCGCAGCCGTTCTGGGCGGATGACACCCGGCGGCTGCTCCACATCCCGATGACGCACGGGCTGATCGGCCCACTGCGGACGCTGGCCGGCAGCGGCGCGGACCGGCTCCTGTTCAGCACCAGGCTGCGGCGGATGCGGCTGCCCGGACTGCTGTCGCACCTTGGGCTGCTGGAACGCATCATGCTGACTCCGGAGGGCCTGACGCTTGACGACATGAAGCGGCTGGTCGGCAAGCTGGCGTCAGGCGGCCAGCTTGTGTTCGCGCTGACCATGCACAGCCCGTCCTTCGCACCGGGCCATACGCCCTATGCGCGCGACAAGGCCGAGGTTGACGCGCTGCTAGGCCGGCTTGACGGGTTCCTGAAGTTCTTCTGCGATGAGCTGAATGGCGTCGCGGCGACACCTGCAGAATTGAAGACCGTGCTGGGCTGACGAGGCAATCCGGCGCCAGGCACCTACCACCGCGTCGGCAGGGGCGCGCGTTTTCGTCGCAAGCCGCTTGCGGCGTGGTGGCCCAGGAGGTTGCTTAGCCCACAAACGAAGGGCGAGCGCATAAAGCTGGCGCCCTGGCCGCGAGGCACATGCGTTTCAGCCTTGATGTAGTCTAACGGGGTGAGCAGCGGGTTGCGCACGCAAAACCTTCACCCCTCGCCGCAAGCCAGTCGCGGGTCGAAATCGCCATCATCCGCAATCAGGTAGCGACGGAACAGGCTGATGCTGAGCGAGAACGCTAGCAGCCTTGGCAAGCATGCTCGCTAGAAGTTCCTTGCTGAAGAAGGACGGGCATTGACGTACTGCGATTGGGTGCAATCATCCCAGTTTCACAGTAGCCACGTGCACTGATAGAGCCTCATAACCTCCAGCGACGTTTACTTTCCGGTTTTGCCGCGACGATCCCCTACCGCATCTTTTTCACGAACTGGCTGAGAATAACTTGCTCCCAGGTGCTATAATTCTCAAGTCCTTTCGCGAGTGCCGGCCCACTTGCCGGCAGCAAGCGCACGAAGCGAAGTAAATCTTTGATCTCGCGAGGGTCAATGGAGAGCGCCATCAGTGCAAAAACTAACCCCTTCACTTTATGCCCATTCAGGGCATTATTCATTGCGGCATCCTTGTAGACATTATAATGATACCAGCGTAGTTGGCGGCGGAACGGGCGAAGCACCGGGTCCCTTCGTGCCAGGCTGGCGCTGCGTGCGAGTTGCGAAGATAGACGGCCTGCAGAATGCATCATACTGGCTCCCTGCCTATTTAGCACATATGTCTTCGCTTCCATGTGGTCCATTGGAGCCAATACGCTAACACGCAGGCCGAGCAGCCAGTCCTCACCATAGATCAGGCGTGGGTCGAACCCCCCGGACTCCGCAATAAGATCTTTACGGAACAGATTGGCGCCGAGAGGAGCCTGAAACCCGGTCAACATCCGGGTCAGCTCTGGCGTCGAGAACCGACGTGAAACGTAGCCCGCCTGCGTCGCTGAACTCTCCGGCGCAAAACGGTGAGCAGGGCGAAGTTCTCCGCCCGGCAGGAGTGTGCTGAAGTTGCTGGCTATCCAACGGGTGTATGGCCGCTCCAGCAACACGGCCTGTGCGCGCTCGAGCTTATCTTGTGTCCATGTATCGTCGGAATCTATAAACCCGATCCAGTCATATTCGGCGTGTGAAATACCAACGGCACGCGCCTGTCCCGGCCCAGTATTCTTCGGCTGGTAAATCGCCCGCACCCGGCCGTCCCGCGCTGTAGCATCTTGCAGCGCCGAGCGTGTTGCGGGATCGGTCGAGCAGTCGTCAATAAGGATGACCTCGCAACGGTGTGATCCCGCTTGATCGAGAACCGACCGCACCGCCGAGTCGATCAGCAATGGATGCGTGTTAAACACTGGGCAAATAACAGAAACGTTCAAACTGTCCTCTCCTGCATATCTGCACTACCGTCAAGGACGCGCCAGTATAGGTCCCGCAACGGTGCCAGACGGTCCAGGATCACGCGCTGCAGCCGCACGCCGGGCTGGCCTTCAAGCTGCCCGGCGCGTCCTGCCTGTCCCGCCGCTGCGTCCAACATGGTCGTCTCCGCCTTGGGCCGTTTGGCCAAACGTGCGCGCTCTTACCAAGATTCAGCCCAGCAAGTAAGCTACGGCTCGGACTTGCTGCGACGGGGATAGAGGGTTCACATGAGGGGTTTAGGGATTTCATGACGCAGCAGCGACAGTTCGTGAAAAAACCTAAGCACCTCCTCCCCCACGGCTGTGCATAACCGGTGTAATCTGGGGCCGCTGCGAGCCATGCGGCGGGACGGGCGGCGGCCTGCTGCGGATGTGGGCCGCGGCGGAACCGAGGGGGCGCGGGAACTCGGCGGAGCCATCAGCCACGGAAGGTCTGGTGGCCTACACCTCCGGTTTGAACGCATATGTTGATGGTTCTTGCACGACTCGTGCAGACAAACGAGGCATTGGACACGTGAGCGCATCTACCAAGCCAGCCAGCACATACGCCGTCCTGTTCCGGACCCATATCTGGGACGAGTACGTGGAGCGTCAGTATCAGCGGCTGCGCGCCACCGTGGGCCGCGGCGACCTGTTCATCCTAGTGGACGAAACCAACCGTCCCGTGGCCATTCCCCACCCGAACGTCGTGTCCCACACGCAGGCGTCGGTGCTGGATATGGGACTGAGCGGCGCCGGGCACGGCAACATGCTTTGGTTCAACGGTGACTACCCGCTGTATTTCTTCTACCAGCAGCATGACAATTATGACTTCTATATCATGACAGAATATGACGTGGCCGTGCAGCGCCCTCTGGACGATGTCGTGGACCGGATGGCGCGCGACGGCACGGACCTGGTGGGCGTCCCGAACACCGAGGCGGTCGCGGACTGGCCGCTGACCCACACCTGCCTCGACGCCTATACCGAGGACGAGATCAAGAAGTGCCTGATCTGCATCGCGATGTTCTCCAACCGCGCCGTCCGCCGTCTGTATGAGCGCCGCATCGAGATGTCGCATCTGCAGAAAGCCGGGGTGATGCGGCACTGGCCCTACTGCGAGGCGTTCATCCCGACGGAGGTCGCACGTGCCGGCTTCAAGATGGCCGGACTGGCAGAATTCGGGCCGACCAGCCATTACGACTGGTCCCCGGCGGTCGTCGAGTCCGACCTGCCCCTCCTGACCGACCAGGCATTCGTGCATCCCGTGCTGGACGCGCAAAGGTTCGTCCAGCACACCATGAAGAACCTGTGGCCACCGGAGTCGTTCTTCGACCCCCGGAACGCTGTGGCGCGACTGCTGCGGCGTGCGCCCGTAGGTGTCTATGGGCCGCCGCTGGCGCGGGCGCTGTATCGCCGTGTGGGCGCTCCGTTCCGCAAGCTGTCGTCGCCCCTGGGTCATCAGGCATGAACCAAATGCCGCCGCAGCTTGGATGCCCGATGCTATACAGGCAGCAGAAGGGTTCGGCGGACGTGACGCCGGTCACTCAGTCTGTGGAGCGGCCGACAATGTGCGCCCAATTCCAGTAGAGATCAGGCAATGGGAAAGCACTGGCGGCGCTTCAGCAAATTGGGGAGCAAGCGGCCTAGCGGTTGGCGTTTGTACAAAAATCTAGTTGGGCGTTCGGACGCCGGAAATACAACATGAATCATGGAGCTATTATCTTGCGGCGGTGGCCCAGCAAGGCTGACCGTGCATCGTACCTGACATCTGGATCAGCATCGAGTGTTTGGGGATACCACCTGTGCGAGCATTGAGCCTGAATGAGGCCGTCCGGCTACTGTTCGGGCGCATCACGACCGAGGACCACCGCAAGCGCCGGGTCCTCAACATTATCCAGAGCGTGGTGACGAACCTTGGCAACAAGGGCATCTCGATGCTGGTCAGCTTCCTGTCGGTGCCGCTGACCATCCGCTATCTTGGTCCGGAGCAGTATGGCGCCTGGGTGACGATCGGCTCCGTGCTGGCCTGGCTCTCGCTGACCGACTTCGGCCTGGGCAACGGGTTGACCAACGCGGTGACGACCGCCGCGGGCGAGGACCGGCCGGACCTCGCCCGGATGCACCTGAGCAATGGCATCTTCCTGCTGACGGCAATCGCTGGCGCCACAGGGCTGGCTGCCCTCGCGGCATGGCCGTTCATTGACTGGGCCGCCCTGTTCGGGGTGAAAAGCCCGGAGGCACGGGCCGAGATCGGCCCGGCCGTAGCGGCTGCGCTCGCGATCTTCCTGCTGCAGTTCCCGCTCGGCATGGCCGGAAAGGTTTACCTCGCCTACCAGGAGGGGCGGATTGGCAGCTACTGGGGTGCGGCCGGCAACATACTAAGCCTCGTGGTCCTGCTGATCGTCACGCAAACCCACGGCGGGCTGATCTGGCTCGTGATCGCCCTGTCCGGCACCTCGCTGATGGTGAACATTGCCAGCAACCTATGGATGTTCGTACTGCACCGGCCCATCTTGTCACCCCGGCTGCGCCACGTCGAGTTCGGCCCCATGCGCTCCCTGGGCAAGGTCGGAGGCAAGTTCTTCCTGATCCAAATCATGGCGCTGGTTGTGTTCCAGACCGACAACCTCGTCGTCGCCCATTACCTTGGCTCGGCGCACGTACCTGAATACAGCCTGACCTATACGCTGTTCAGCTACACCTCGCTGCCGCAGAGCGCCCTGTTCTCCTATCTGTGGGCCGCCTACACCGAGGCCATCGCCCGCAAGGACATCGCCTGGGTCAGCAGGACATTCCACCTCAACCTCGGGCTTGGCATGGCGTTCACCGCCGTAGCAGTCCTGGCCATCGCGTTCATTGCCAAGCCGTTCATCGGTTGGTGGGCAGGGCCTGCCGTAGTGCCGTCCACCGCGCTGATCGCCTGGATGGCGGCATGGAGCCTCATCAACGCGTTCACGAACCCGATTGCCTGCCTACTGGCGTCGGCAGCGCACCTGCGGGCGCAGATCACCTACTCGGCCTTCGCTACCGCCACCAATATCGTCCTTTCAATCGTCCTTGTTCAGCGCTGGGGTGTTGAAGGCGTGATAGCGGCCACCGTCATTTCATACGCCTTCTTCATATGCATTCCCTGTTACGTCGATGCGGAACGATTGCTGAAAAGGTTGCGCCATGCAGTGTAAGATTTGCGGCTCAAAATCCGAGTTCGTTTTCAAAGGAGTGGTCCTACGAAAGCACGAAATCTCTTATTTCCGCTGCCCCAAATGCGACTTCATGCAGACCGAGGAGCCGTACTGGCTTGCTGAAGCCTACACTTCTGCAATCAGTGACTTGGATCTTGGGCCGGTCAACCGGGCAATCAGAGGCGCACGCATCGTCGAAGGCGTCATCTTGCTTGCGTTCGATCCAAATGCGAAATTTATAGATTGGGGCGGCGGATATGGGGTGTTTACGCGGTTGATGCGAGACATAGGTTACGATTTCTTTTGGCGTGACGCCTATTGCCAGAATCTATTTGCCAAGCATTTCGTTGCTGATGCTGACAGCGGCTACGAGTTGATGACCTCTTTCGAGGTGTTTGAACATTTGGTTCAACCCATGGCAGAAATCGAGGCAATGCTGAAGCTGTCTCCCAACATTCTCTTCACGACAGAGCTGCCGCCAACCCGTCTGAAAACCGTCGATGATTGGTGGTACTTGGCACCGGAACACGGTCAGCACGTCGCGATATACTCAGTACCGGCACTGGAATACATCGCAAAAAAGTTTGGCTTGCACCTGAACACTGACGGAGCAGCGCTCCACCTGCTGTCTCAAAAGTCTATTCCAGATAGGATGTTTAAGATCATTGCGCGTGACAGGCGGGCGGCACAGGTGATGCGAAGGTTTGGGCGAAGGAAGCTCCAGAAGGGATCGTTGCTTATGGACGACTTCCGCGCCGTCACCGGATGGAAGGTATGATGCTTGCCTCTTGGAACGACCTTGCATGTGGAAGCGGCAATACCGTGCGACGTTTTATGGGCGCGGTCTAGTGGGGCGCCGTCGCCTTTCGGAGACTTGGCACGTTCAATGGGGAGGCGGCATTCACCGCGGCGATTTTGGCGTGCCGGTCATCAACTCCTCCTTGATGTTCGGAACCCACCAAGTAACTCGATCTGCCAGAACGAAAGCCTGGTTGCACCCGCAAGATCAGGTAGGAGGATTTGAGGAATGCTATTGGCCTCGCCATGCAGCGAACGGCCACAATAGCATTCTGCCTGCGCACCGATGTGCCGTGACGGGCTAGAGGATGGACGCATCTGCAACCGCGCGCAGTGGACCTGTCGCAAAATCCGCACGGCCCTCGACGTATCAAGTCTTGAAGATGCTATACTGGACCATGCGTAAGCATCCCGAGACTACATCGCACATCTTAGCAGTGATTTCAGGCTCGTTGAGTAAGCTCGCCGCCCTCCAATTCGGAAAACTACGTGGAAAGAGTCGGCCCCTGGTCGCCTTAGCGTTGGTCGAACACATGGGCGACATCGTCGCGGCCGAGCCTGTCGCCCGGCACGCTCGAAGGAAGTTCCCAAACGCGAAAATCCTGTGGTTCGTCCGCAAGCCCTATCGCATGCTACCCGGCGCTTATCCGGAAGTGACGGAAATCATCGTCGTGCAGTGCATTACCGAATGGCTGCTGGTGTGGAGCTATGGCGCGTTGGATGTCGTTTGGGACCTTCATCTCAGCGAGCGTCGGTGTCCACAGTGCAACGCGTTCTTCCGCAAGCCGGGGGAACCGGGCAAGATTACGTTTGAGACGTACTATGATTTGGGCAACCTGCTTGATGTGCAGTGTATGAGCGCTGGCATAGACAAGCTTCAAGATGGGCCTGTCCTGACAAGCAGTCCAGATACCATCAGATCGGTTGATGCGCTTGCCCTTCCGGCACGGTTTATCGTGATCCACGCAAAGTCGAACGATAGTGCAAGAGACTGGCCGGAAGCAAAATGGACGGACCTGACAAACTATCTTCGTACATCGTTTAACGGCTGCGTCATCGAGGTTGGCACTGAACCGCGCATCATGAGGTCGGATGGCACTAAGCAACGAAGCCTGTCCGGAAAGCTCTCAGTGTTGGAAACGGCCGAGGTCATACGGCGTGCCGAGCTTTTCATAGGCATAGACAGCGGCCCGGCGCACCTCGCAAATGCCGTCGGTACCCCGGGTGTGCTCTTGCTTGGGCATTATCAGCAGTTTCAAAGTTATATGCCCTATAGCGGCGTTTACGCGAGCGGACTTGGGGCCACGATCTTGCGTGCAAACGGTCCAGTGGCAGATTTGCCTACAAGGAACGTGATCGAGGCAGTCGCGGCCAGGTTGCCACCTTACGGTAAACAGCCCGCACGGCAATAATTGCCTGGACGAGGATGGAATGGCAATGGAGCGCCAGTGTCTGCATGCTCAACGATGCGACCGTCTCGCGGCAACTCGGCATCAACGCGCGGAGAGGCGTCGAGGCAAGATGCAACCTATCTTCGGGGACCGACCGGATCGAGCACCACTTACGCCGCTACGCCAAGGCCGCATGACACTCCAGCCGTCATGTTGAAGGCGCGGCACTCCCCCGAATCACGTCGGCAAGGATTTGCAGGTAAGTCATGCCATATCGCAGATCAGGCTCCAGGTGGTTGCCTTCGGCCCACTCGTTCCATGATTTCAGGAACAGCAGCCGATGCCCCATCGGGCGGTTCGACATGGCAGCGACGTTGGCGCCAAGCACCTTCCTGAACAGCTCGGGATCGGGGTTCTTGTAAGCAACGCCATTCCGGCCCGACCGCGGCGTGTTGTCCCAGGCATGGACGACACAGCGGTAAACGTCGTCACCCGCTCGCGCCTCCATCTGGCTGGCTGCCAAGTCGGCGTAGTCATGAACGTGGGGAAGGCCACGCCGGTGGTCAATCTTCTGCCGTATCCTGGCCACCGGGTTGCGCCAGTCATTGCGCCATTGATGCTGCTTGAAGTTGTGGCCATGGATGATTGCATCGTATCCAAAGAACACAGGATTTGTTTCTGGTTCGAGGGAGTAGGCAACGAGATGCAGCCCCGACAGTCCTGCCTCGGCCGCCATCGCCCGCCAAAGCCGCAGGGTATTGCTGACATCCGGCAATCTGAGCGGCTGGTAGATGACGAACACCGGATTGCCATCCACCCGGATGTAGCGCGGGTCGCGGAACGCCGGCAGCAGTGCCGCAAAGTGGGCGCGGTGGTCCGCCTCGCCAGGGTAAGTTTGCTCGATAAGAGTCTTCTTCGGGACGCCATGCCAAACGCCGGACCAGGTTTCGTTCGCCCAGCACACGCAGAACGGGAAGTCGGGGCTGGACGAGGCAATCACCTCATCGAACGGCCGCTCCAGGATCCTGCGCCCCGCAAACCAGTAATGGTAGTAGCAAAACCCTTCAATTCCATAGGCCGCAGCCATCGCGGCCTGCTGGACGCGGGTTTCAGGAACACGAAGGTCATAAAAGCCCAAATCCGCGGGAACATGGGGCTGGTAGTGGCCACGGAACATCGGACGGGCCTTGGCGGTGTTGGTCCACTCCGTAAAGCCTTTCCCCCACCACAAATCATTTTCCGGGATGGGGTGAAACTGGGGAAGGTAGAAGGCAATCGCCCGCGCATTCAGCATTCTAAGACATCACCCTGTACAAGCCAAATCCAAAAATGGAAACCATGGAGGCACGCCGGCGCGCTACCAGGCTCCAGTCCTGCCGGCGATGGCAATGTATCGGCAAAGGTCATCCATCTCGCAGAGCCGCCAAAGCTCCCCGATAAACCGCATACCCCCCCGCACTCGTCTCCCCCCAACCAAACCCCTCCGCATACCCCCGCGTCGCCACCCGCTCCGGCATCCCCGCCCACAAATCCCGCACCCCAGCCGCAATCCCCTCCGGCGAGCGCGCCACCACCACCCCGGCATCCCGGCACCCCACCACCTCCGGATTACCAGGAATATCGCTCGCCACCACCGCCGTCCCGCAGGCCATGCTCTCCAGCAGCACGTTGGCCCAGCCCTCCCGGCTGCTCGCCAGCACCATCAAATCTGCGGCGCCATAGCACGCCGCCAACGCGCCATGCGGCCGCGCGCCCAGCAGCCGCACCCGGTCCTGCAGCCCGAGCGTGCGGATCAACCCCTCCAGCCCAACCCGCTCCGGCCCCTCCCCCAGCACCACCAGCTCCCACTCCGGCAGCAGCGTCATCGCCCGGATCGTCAGGTCGTGTCCCTTGCGCGGGATCAGGTGCCCGACCGAGATCAGCGCCGGCCGGGTCAGGCCCAGCGCCGCCCGCGCCGCCCCCCGATCCACAGGCGGATGAAAACCATACAAGTCCACGCCGTTCCGCAGCACCCGCACCCGCTCCGGCGCCGCCCCAAGCGCGATCACCCCGTCCCGCAGCGCCGAGCTCACGGTGATCACCCCCGCCGCCGCCCGCACCGCCGCCGACACCATCCGCCCCGGCGCCGCCATCTGCGCGATCTGCGTCACATCCGACCCCCGCGCCGTCATCACCACCGGCACACCCAGCCGCCGCCCCAGCCACACCGCCGCCACCCCGTCGGGATACAAATAATGCGCGTCAATCACGTCAAACCGCAGCCCGTCCCGCATCAGCCGCCGTACCGCCCGCAGGCTGGCCTGATACAGCAGCCAAGGCGCCGCCAGCATCCCGACCTTCGGCAGCACAGGATAGCGGGGGTGATGCACCACCAGCCCATGCCGCTCCTCCCGCAGCGGCACGCGGGCATTGAGCGCCCAGTCGCCGAACCGCGCATGTCCCGACGGGAACCACGGCACCGGCGCCAGCACCGTGCTGCTCACCGGCTGGCTGCCGACCAAGTGGCGCAGCCGGTTCTCCACGAAGACGCCGTGGTTCGGACGCTCGGCATTGGGATACAGCGTCGAGAACGTCAGCAGCCGCAAGGGTTCGATGCCGCCCGCCCCTAAGCCACCGCCGACATCGCCGGCACCGCCGCATCCAACCCGGCCTCCCCAGCCAAGAAGCCCTCAAACACCAGCAGCAGCCACAAGACGGCGGCGTGGTTGAACCGCCCGGCCTCATGCTCATCCACCAACTGCGCGATGGCGTCCGGCGCAAACAGCCCGGCGCCCAGCATCGCAGCCCCCAGCAGCCGCTCCCGCAACCGGTCGGTCCCCGCGCGGAACTGCTGGTCCAGCGACATGGCAAAGCCCTGCTTCGGTCGATACAGCACCTCGTGCGGCAGCAGCGGCTCCATCGCCCGCTTCAGTATCCACTTGCCCTGCCGCCCCCGCATCTTCAGGCCGGCAGGCAGTCCCAGGCCCCACTCCACGAACTCGTAATCCAGCATCGGCGCCCGGACCTCCAGCCCATGCGCCATGCTGGCCCGGTCGACCTTGGTCAGTATCCCGCCAACCAGGGAGGTGTTGATGTCCACATACTGCGCCTGAAGCAATGGGTCGTCGGTGCCGGCGCCCTCCATCAGCCTGGTGATGCGGCGCGACGGATCGTGCCCATCCAGCCCGGCCTCCAGCTTGCCCGAGAACAGCGCCCGCCGCCGGTCATGCTGCACCTTGCACACCATCCGGTAGTATCCGAGCGCCGAATCGAGGCTGATCTCCGTCAACGTATGCTTGGCCCGCAGCCAGCGCGGCGCGCGGTCCAGCTTGGGATACACCTGCGCCAGCCGCCCCACCACGCCCCGGCGCACCGGCCCGGGCAGCAGCCGCCGCACCGCCTCCGTCATCCGGTGCCACTGGTAGCGGCGGTAGCCCCCCAGCACCTCATCCCCGCCGTCGCCGGACAGCGCCACGGTGACGTGCCGCCGGGCCAGGGCGCAAACACTGCCGGTCGGCACGCTGGACGCATCGCCAAACGGCTCCCCGAACACGCGGGCCTGGTCACGGGCAGCGTCTATGTAGTCTATCGTCGTCGGCTCCGCCCAGTGGTCGGTGCGGTAGCGGTCGGCGACCTGCTGCGCGTATCCCCGCTCGTCCTCGGCCCCGTGGAAGCCGATGGTGAAGGTGCTCAGCGGCCCATGCTCCGCCTTGGCCCGCAGACCCGCGGCCACCGCCACCACGGCGCTGCTGTCCACTCCGCCGGACAGGAACGCACCCAGCGGCACGTCCGACACCATGCGCGTCGCGGTGTAGTCCGTCAGGCGGCGCAGCAGCTCCGCCGTCGCCTCCCCCTCCGTTGCGGCGCGGGTCACCGTCGGCACGGTCCAGTAGCGCCGGGGCTGCACCGCGCGCTCGCCCTGTTGCAGCAGCAGGTAATGCGCCGCCGGCAGCTTATGCACGTCCTCATAGATCGTATCGGGATCGGGGATGTAGCCGAGCGCAAAGTAGTCATCCACCGCCGACGCCCTGATCCGCCGCGGCAGGCCCGGCACCGCCTGCAGGGCGCACAGCTCGCTGCCGAACACCAGGCTGCCATCGGGCGCATGGGCGTAATACAGCGGCTTCTTGCCCAACCGGTCCCGGGCCACGAACAACTGCCGCCGGTTGCGGTCCCAGAGCGCAAGCGCGAAGAAGCCGTTGAGGTGCTGCAAGCAGTCCACCCCCCACTCCTCCCAGGCGTGGATGACGGTCTCGGTGTCGCTGCGGTTGCGGAAGCGGTGGCCCAACCCCTCCAACTGCTGCCGGAGGGAGTCGAAGCCATACACCTCGCCGTTGAAGGTAATGACGACCGAATCGTCCTCGTTGAACATCGGCTGCGCGCCGCCGCCCACGTCTATGATGGACAAACGCCGGTGGCCCAGCCCGACGCCGGGTTCGACGTGGAAGCCGTCGCCGTCCGGTCCGCGATGCGCGATGGCGCCGGTCATGCGCCGCAGCAGCGCGCCGTCAACCGCCGCCGGCCCGGCCTGATGGAAAATGCCTGCAATCCCGCACATTGCCCGCGTTCCTGGTGCTATCCGGCCAAAACAATAGCCGGATTTGCCGGCCAGGACGACCTTGGCACGGATTATGCGCCCCGCGTCAAGGACCGTAACATCTCCCTTACGATGCAGCCACGCCAGGTTAACGGCCAGTGATCTCGATCACGACTCGCCGCTCACGCCGCGCCTATGGTCTGCCTGCCCGAGCACCCGGGCTGGATGGAGGCAGCCTTGTTCCGACCCACGCTGGCAACCCGCTTCGCGCACCCCTATCCCGAGGTAGCCACGGCGGCGACGCAGTTCGGCCGTGTCCTCGCCGCATCTTCGACAAATGCCATAACCCGCATGCAGCGGTTCAGGCCATTCCTCGTCGCAATGGCTTGGGCGGTGTCCAGGGCCGGAGTCGCTTTATTCCTGCTAGGCGCGGCGGAACGCCTCAGACATGCCGGGCTACTCAGCCGCATAACGGGCGATTAGAGCAGGTTCGGCCCGGCTGTCCGCGCCGAACCTGCTCTAAACAAGCAGGGGTTTTGCATCCGGCCCAAACCGGCCCGCGTCCGCTACCTGGACGCGAGCCTGACCCGCGTTACCGGTTGCCAGCGCGTGCGGCTTACTGCCCGCGAGTCATCTGGCCCCGTATCTCCCCGCCGGGGTTGGCCGCGGTATGTATGTTGGCATACCACTTCCCGGCCATCAGGTCCGCCATCTGCGCGTCCGTCAGCGTAGCAGTGCCCTTGATCGGGCTGGCAGGGGCCGCGAAGGGCAGCACCACCGGCGCGTTGGCGCCTGCTTCGGCAGGACCATGGAAATGCCCGGCCGTGGCAGCCCCGGACAACCCGGAATAGTCAACCTGGTAGGTCAGCATCTTGGTCGCGGTGTCCAGCGATGCGGTGGCGGCGCCCTTGCCATCAGTCGTCTTGGCCGGAACCTCGGTGGCGCCGGTCATCGTGCCATTGAAAGTGACGGTTTCAGCACGGACAGTGCCAACGCCGCAGGCGGCAATCAGGCACGCAGCAGCGGCCGTTAGGATACGAGACATGACGGTTCCTCCTGAAAACTGGCAATAACCAAACCGTAGCCCGCCATGGAAGGTACGTCACCGCACGCTTTTGGCATGGACGCGGGATCCCGTCAGTGCCCGCCCCCGCCCCCGCCGCCACTCTTGGGTGCCGGCACCAGGAACGGCACGGCCAGCAGGCTCAGCAGCAGCGCGGCCGAGATCACCGCGAACCCGTCGGCATAGGCCATCACGTAAGCCTGCCTCCGGACCTGCGCCGCCAGGGTGCCCAGCGCCCGCCCCTGCGATCCCAGGCGGGCGGCCATGCCCTGCAGCCGCTCCCTCGTCCGCATGGCGTTCTGGGTCACCCGCTCGGCCACCACGCTGAAGTGGAAGTGCTCGCGCTGATCCACCACGGTGCCCAGCGCCGCAATCCCGAAGCTGCCGCCCAGGTTGCGCGCCATGTTGAACAGCGCCGACGCCGCCCCCGCCTGAGCCGGGGCGATGCCCACGGTCGCCATCTGCGACAAGGGCGAGATGATGAATGGCTGCCCCGCCGCACGCACCAGCTGCACCGCCTTCAACTGATCAATGCCGGTGCTTGGCGTCAGCCAGGCATTCAACCCGCAGCTGGCGCCGAACAGCGCCAGCCCGAAGCCGATCACCAGCCGGCTGTCGAACAGCTTAAGCACCAGGGGCAGCAGCGGCAGGATGAACAGCTGCGGCAGCCCCAGCCACATCTGCACCTGGCCGATCTGCAGCGCGTTGTAGTGCTGCACCCGGGACAGATACAGCGGCAGGATATACACCGACCCGTACAGCCCCAGCCCGGACGCGAAGTTCACCAGGCTCGCCACCCCCAGCGCCCGATGGGTCAGCAGCCGCAAGTCTATGAACGGCTCCTTGCGCGTCAGCTCGATGGTCACGAACGCCGTCAGCGAGACTGCGGCGACGGCGGCGGCCAGCACGATCCTGTCGTCGCCGAACCAGTCCTTCCGCTGCCCCTCCTCCAGCACGTATTCGAGGCTGCCCAGCCCCGCAGCCATGAAGGCGATGCCGAACCAGTCCCCCCGGCCCAGCCGGTGCAGCTGCATCGGCGCATTGTCCAAGCCCCATCCAACCGTCGCCAGCAGCAGCAGACCCGGCAGCACGTTAATGTAGAAGATCAGGTGCCAGGAATAGGTGTCCGTCAGCCAGCCGCCCACCGTCGGCCCAATGGCCGGCGCAAATGTCACCGTCAGCCCGAAGATCGCCCCCGCGATCGAACGCCGCGATGGCGGGATCCGCAGGATCATGATGGTAAAGGCGGTCGGGATCAGCACGCCCCCGGTGAATCCCTGACCCACCCGGAACAGGATCATCTCAGGCAGCGAGGTCGCCAGGCCGCACAGCAGGCTGAAGCCCACGAAGACCACAGCATTGGCCAACAAATAGCGCTTGAGGCCGAACACCATCCCGAGCCATCCCGTGAGCGGGATGACGATGATCTCGGCGATCAGGTAGCCGGTGCTGATCCAGCTCCCCTCGTCCAGGCTGGCCCCCAGGCTGCCCTGGATGTCCGCCAGCGACGAGTTGGTGATCTGGATGTCCAGCACCGCCATGAAGGCGCCCAGCGATCCCCCCAGGAACGCCACCCAGTCGCGCAACGAGCCTTGCGGCGCGGCGCGCACCGGGACGGACACCGGCGCCGGCGGGGCAGTCCGGCCAGTGCCGACGGCGGCGCTCATGCCGCTACTCGGCAGCCATGGTCCGGACGGGACCGTCGGGCTGGGTGCGCATGTCCACGCTGGCGATGACGGACAGGCCAGGCCGCAGCCGTTCCAGCACGTCCGCCGGCACATCCGACGTGTCGAGCGTGATACGCACGGGAACGCGCTGCACGACCTTGGTGAAGTTCCCCGTCGCGTTCTCGGGCGGCAGCAGCGCGAAGATGGAGCCTGACCCCGGCGCCAGGCTATTCACCCGGCCTCGCAGCACGATGCCGGGCAGGATGTCGGCCCGCACCTGCACCTGCTCGCCTGCCGACATATGGGCGAGCTGGGTCTCCTTGAAATTGGCGATCACATAGAGGTCCCGGCCGACCGGCACCACGTCCAGCAACCGCGTGCCCGCCGCCACCGTCTGGCCCAGCCGCACGGCGCGGTCGCCGACCGCACCCGAAGCCGGCGCGGTGATGCGGGCATAGCCGAGGTTCAGCCCGGCCTGCTGCACCGCTGCACGCGCCCGGTCCGCCTGTGCCTGCGCCCGTTGCCGGTTGGCCTCCAGGACGGCCGTCTGCCCGCGCGCCGCCGCCAGCGCCGCCCGGGAGCGGGCCAGCGCCGCCTGCCGGCCCTTGATGTCGGCGTCCGCCTGCTGCGACCGCTGCACCGTGCCGGACCCGGTCCGCAGCAGGTCCTGGTAACGGCGGGCTTCCGCCTGCGCGAACGCGACCTGGGCTTCCCCGGCCGTTATGTCGGCCTCCGCCTGCTCGACGGCGCTGGGCAGCAGGGCGATCTGGGCGGTCAGTCCCGCCACGTCCGCCTCGGCTGATTGCAGGTCGGCCGCGGCGACCCGTTGCGCCACGATGAAATCGGCGTCGTCCAGCCGTGCCAGCAGTTGACCCGCCTCGACCCGCTGGTTGTCGCGCACCAGCACCTCGATCACCTGACCGCCCACGCGCGGGCTGACGGCGACGGTGTCGGCGGCAGTATAAGCGTCTTCGGTTTCCTCGAAGAAGCGCCCCACCGTCCACCACTGCCAACCATAGGCTCCGGCGGCGCCCAGCAGGAGCATCCCAACAAGGACGAGCGCAAGGCGTTTGCCCCACCGCCGGGGCGCCCTGGGTGATGACGCCTCCGGCGTCAGCGTGGCCGGGATCACGGGAGACTGCAGGCCGTCCATCACGTCAGCCTCTCGTCCAGTTCGCCGTCATATCCCTCGGCGGCAGCCACAACGCTGAACGGCGCCTGGCCTGGATCCAGGCCCGGTATGCAGCCCTCCGTTCCTGGAGCGGCCATCCCCATGCAAGAACCGGCCGCGATCGGGCTTCCGTCCAGCCGCAGCAACTCGTCCAGTATCCCGCCAAGCTGCTCCAGCCGGCCGGACCTGAGGGAGCCGAAATACTCCGCCTGCGCCTGCAGTGCCAACGGAACGGCCTGGGCCACCAAACGCCGCCCAGCCGCCGTCAACACGACATGATGGGCACGCGCGTCCATGGGGTGGACGGGCCGCACCACCAGGCCCTTACCCTCCAGCAGCCGCAACACCTTGCTGACCATCATGCGGTCGGTTGCCGTGCCTGCTGCGAGACGGGCCTGGGTCGGCTGCTCGCCGGCCTGCGCCAGATGATCGGCCACGCGCAGCACCATGAACTGCATGTGCGTCAGGCCGAGCGGCAGCAGCGCCCCCTCCAGCCGCCGCATGAAGGCGTGCTGAACGTGCCACAGCCGGAAACCAAAGCTGCGCACGGGCGATTGGCTGAGCGGGGGGAAACAATCCATGCCGTTAGTGTTGCCATGCTTACAATATTCTTCAAGGTGGCCGGCGGCAGGTCATGCACGCATGGGATGCAGGAGGCACACTATACACATCCGAAATATTACATTACGTTAAAAGAACGATCTGTCCTTCATGCGTGCGATATCGTGCCCAGGGTTATCAAACGCCATCTGTGCAGGCTTGGCTTCATGTCTTATCAAGGCCAGCGATGGCGGGTGAACCGATGGAAGATGGCGGACCTCCTGATCCTGCACGGCACGCCACCCCTCCGCAGGGTCGGCGTTCCGATGACCGGCCCAAGCTTGAGCGCGACCTGCGTGAGGCGGTTCTAGCCGGCGGCCTGACCCTTCACTGGCAGCCCATCGTCCACTGCCCAACAGGCCGCCTGCATGGGTTCGAGGCACTTGCACGCTGGGACAGGCCTGGCGCCGGCCTGGTGCCTCCGGCCACGTTCATCCCCATCGCAGAAGCCATCGGCCTGCACCGGGAGCTTGACATGTGGGTCCTGCGCCAAGCCCTGGCCGAGGCCGCGCGCTGGCCCGGGCACATGCGGGCCGCTGTCAACGTGTCCGCCTTGTGGTTTCAGGGAGAGGGCCTGTCCCGCGCCGTGGAAGGTGCGCTCACGGCATCCGGCCTGGACCCGGCCCGCCTTGAGCTGGAAGTGACCGAACGCGTGTTCATCGGCAACGATGCCGCGGCGTTGCGGGAATGCGCCCAGCTCCGCGCCCTGGGTGTCGGCCTGTCGCTGGACGACTTCGGCACCGGCTACTCCTCGCTTGGCTACCTGCAGACCTTCACCTTCAGCAAGCTGAAGCTGGACCGGATGTTCATCGGCCGGCTTGGAAGCTGCCGCCGGACGGAGATCATCACCCGCGCCGTGCTGACGATGGGCGCCGAGCTTGACATGACGGTCTGCGCCGAAGGGGTCGCGCACCCGTCTCAGTTGGAGTTGCTGCAAGCCTACGGCTGCGACCAGGCGCAGGGCTACCTGATCGGCCGGCCCGGCGTCCTGACGCCCGAGCGCATGGCAACCCACCTGCAGCTCGACCGCAGCACGCTGTTCCAGGGTCCCGCCGCGCCCCGAAGCGAGGGCGGCGCGGGTTTGCTGCAATGAGCGCCGGCCCAGCCGGAGCCATGCGGACCCTGCGTGCTGCGCTGTCCGGCGTCCGGCCGAAGCTTGCCGCGCTCACGCTGATGGCGGCAAGCCCGCCGGTCGTCCTGCTGCTGGTGGATGCAGTTGGGGAGCGCAGCCGCACGGTCGCCGCTGCGGCCAGCCGGGCCGCCACCCTGGCCTCCCTGGGCGCCGAGCAGCAGGACAACATGATCCAGGAAGCGGCGACGTTGATGCGCGTGCTGGCACGGGTGCCGGACGTCCGCGCCGACCATGACGGGTCCTGCAACGCCCTGCTCCGCCGGGTGGAGGAGGACCACCAGCGCATCGGCACCCTGTCCGTCATCGGCAGGGACGGCCAGGTGACATGCAACAGCCGGGACGAGCAGCCGTCCATCAACCTGGCCGACCGTTCCTGGTTCATCCAGGCGATGGCAGCGGACACCGACGACCTGGTCCTTGGCGCTCCGGCCATCAGCCGCTCGGCAGGCAGGCCGGTCCTGATGGCCGCCATGCCGCTGTTCCCGCCGGGCACAGCGGCGCCGGACGGACGCAAATCCGCGGGCGCAGTGCCGGACGGCGTCCTGGCCGCTGCCCTGGACCTGGATTGGTTCAGCCGCCTGGCTGCCCGTATGCCAGGCGCGGACGCGAACCTGGTGCAGATCGTTGATCTCCGGAGTGGCGGGGTCCTCGTCCGCTCGCCAAGCCCGGGCGCCATGGACGGAGCTGACCCGGCTGGCAGCGACCGGATTACCGGCCTCGCACCGCTGCCGGGAGCCGGCGGCAACCTGGTGCTGTCCGTGGGCCTGCCGCGCAGGACGGTGCTGGCGGAGGCCAACGCGCGGCTGGCCGCCGAGCTGGCCATCGCCGCCGCAGCCGTGGGCGCGGCCCTGCTGGCGGCGGCCCTGGTCGCCAACCGGTCGCTGCTGCGCCCGCTGCGGCGGATTGCGCGCAAGGCGCGGCGGCTCGGCGATGGAAACTTCGGCCTGCGCATCGGCCGCCTGACTGGAGCTGCGCACGAGCTGCAAGCCCTTGCCTCCAGCCTTGACGATATGGGCCGGCGGCTGAAAGCGCGCAGCCAGGAGCTGGACGCCGCACAGGCCAGCCTGCTGCTCAGCGAGGAACACTACCGCCTGCTGTCCACCTGCAGCAGCGACATGATCACCCGCCTGGACGACGCATTCCGCCTGACCTACGCGTCCCCGGCATGCCTGGACCTGACGGGCTTCCATCCGGAGGAGCTTGTGGGCCGCCCGGCGGTGGAGATGGTGCAGCCGCACGACCACACTTGGGTGGACGAAACGCTGAACGCCCCGCTGCAGGCCGGCAAGGCCGCGGCACGTGCGACGTATCGCATCACCCGCAAGGACGGCGCAGCGGCTTGGCTGGAAAGCATCGGCCGTCCCCTCCCCGGCCCAGCCGGCGCCGGCTATGTCATGGTCACGCGGGACGTGTCCGTGCGGATGGAAATGGAGCAGCGGCTGGAGGAGGCGAACCGGCTGCTGCGCGGCCAGGCGATGCAGGACCCGCTGACAGGGCTTGCCAACCGCCGCCACATCGACGAAGCCCTGGGCACCGAGTTCCGCCGGTCCCAGCGGCTGCAACTGCCGCTCGGCATCCTGATGCTGGACATTGACCGCTTCAAGGCGTTCAACGACACGAATGGCCACCCCGCAGGCGACATCTGCATCCGCGCCGTGGCCGATGCCATCCGGGCGGTGCTGCGCCGCCCGTCCGACCTGGCCGGACGCTATGGCGGTGAGGAGTTCGCGATCCTGCTGCCCAACACGGATGAGGCCGGCGTCGCCGTCACGGCCGAGCGCGTCCGCCGCGGTGTGCAGGAGCTGGCGCTGGTCCATCCAGGGTCGGAGTTCGGCATCGTCACGATCAGCGTCGGCGGCGCCGCCATCATGCCGCCCATCGGCAACATCGGCCCGGCAGCCTTCGTCGAGGCAGCGGACGCCGCCCTGTATGCGGCGAAGCGCGGCGGCCGCAACTGCATCAGGCTTGCCGCCGTCGCCGTCGTCGCCGAAGAGGCTGCCGTGATGCTGAAGCCTGAGGACTCCCTGCCCCCGGGCACGGCAGGCGGCCCTACCCCGGCGCCATAATCCAGGGCACGCTGGCGGCCGGCACAGCTCCGTCACGCATCCCTGCACCGGCTCGGCCCGCTGACACGGCACCGCCCGGGGTGGGAACGATCCGCCCTGTTCCAAGACGGGCCGGAATGACGCCGGGCTGACGACCAGCTATCTTGCGCCCATGATGCCCTTCGACGGACTGATCGCCTATCCCATAACCCCCGCCAGCCCCGACGGCCGGGTGGACGCCGCGGCGCTCCGGCGCCTGCTGGAACGCCTTGCTGTCTCTGGAGTCCAGGGAATCGGGCTGCTCGGCAGCACCGGCACCTACCCCTATCTGACCCGCGCCGAGCGCCGCCGCGCCATCGAGGCTGCGGTGGAGATCGTGGCCGGACGCGTTCCCCTGCTGGTCGGCGTCGGCGCGCTGCAGACGGACGAAGCCGTGGCCTTGGCCGGCGATGCCAGGGCGGCGGGCGCCGACGCCGGGCTGCTGGCGGCTGTGTCCTACATCCCGTTGCGGGACGCCGAGGTATTCGCGCACTACGAGGCCGTCGCCGCCACCGGCCTCCCACTATGCGTCTATGACAACCCCGGCACCACCGGCTTCACCTTCAGCCACGCGCTGATCGCCAGGCTCAGCCGGGTGCCCGGCATCAAGGCCGCCAAGGTACCAGCGCCGGTATCTGAAGCCCCTGCGGCCCTGGCCGCACTGCGTGGCGAGTGCGCGCCCGGGTTCCGTGTGGGATGCAGCGTGGACGCCCGGGCGGCCGAGGCGCTGCTGGCCGGCGCGGACGCCTGGCACAGCGTCGCCGCCGGGCTGTTCCCGCGGGCCTGCCTGACGGTCTCCGCGGCTGCGCGCGCCGGAGATGCGGCAAAGGCGCGGCGGCTGAACTCGGCAATGCAGCCGCTGTGGGACCTGTTTGCCGAGCACACCAGCCTGCGCGTGATCTATGCCGCCGCCGGGCACCTGGGCCTGTGCAGCGCGGCCCCGCCGCGTCCCGTCCTGCCATTGCCGGACGAAGCCCGGCGGCAGGTGGCGCAGGTCTTGGACCGGCTTGGGCTGGACTGATCCTAGCCGACGCCGCGCAGGAACCACGACGATGCGAAGCTCCCGCCGCGTTGCAGCATCGAAGATTCCAACCCCTCGCCGGTCCTACCGCTGCATCATCGCCCGCAGCTTCGCCGCCAGCGCCTCCAGCGCGAACGGCTTGGTCAGGATCTCCATCCCCGCGTCCAGCACCCCGTTGCCGATCGCGGCGTTGCCGGCATAGCCCGTGATGAACAGCACCCGCAGCCCCGGCCGCAGCACCCGTGCGGCGTCGGCCAGTTGCCGGCCGTTCAGGCCGGGCAGCCCCACGTCGGTCACCAGCAGGTCCACCTTTGCGACCGAGCGCAATATCTCCAGCCCCGCCGGCCCGTCCGCAGCCTCCAGCGCAACATACCCCATGTCCGCCAGCGCCTCGGCGACCAGCATCCGCACGGCGTCCTCATCATCCACCACCAGCACCGTCTCCCCGGCGCCGGCCGGCGTGGCTGGAGCACTCGTCTCCCCGTCCAGCACGGCGGCACCGGCATGGCGCGGCAAGTACAGCCGCATCGTCGTGCCGCGGCCGGGTTCGCTGTAAACCCGCACGTGCCCATTCGACTGCTTGACGAAGCCATACAGCATCGAAAGCCCCAGCCCGGTGCCCTGGCCGATGGGCTTGGTGGTGAAGAACGGCTCGAAGATGCGGGAGGCCAAGGCCGAGTCCATGCCGACGCCGGTGTCGGTGACGCTGATCGAGACATACTGGCCCGGCCGCACCTCGAACCCCTGGGCCCGGGCGTAAGCGTCGTCGAGATGCGCATTCGCCGTCTCGATCGTCAGGCGCCCGCCCTTCGGCATGGCATCCCGGGCGTTGATCGCCAGGTTCAACAGGGCGGATTCAAGCTGGTTCGGATCGCACAAGGTGCCCCACAGCCCACCGGACAGCACCATCTCCAGCGCGATGCCGGGGCCGAGCGTACGGCGCAGCAGGTCCTCCATGTCCGCGACCAGCCGGTTCGCCGCGACCGGCTTGGGGTCCAGCGGCTGCCGCCGTGCAAAGGCCAGCAGCCGCTGCGTCAGCGCAGCAGCACGGTTGGCGCTGGTGGTCGCGACCGAGGCAAAGCGGCCGATCTCCCCATACCGTCCCTCCCCCACCCGGCGTTGCAGCAGCTCCAGCGCGCCGGTGATCCCGGTCAGCAGGTTGTTGAAGTCGTGCGCGATGCCGCCAGTCAGTTGCCCGACCGCCTCCATCTTCTGCGCCTGGCGCAGCGCGTCCTCGGCCCGGCGCAACTCCGCCGTCCGCTCCTCCACCCGCGCTTCCAACGTTGCGTTCAGCTCGCGCAGGTTGGCCTCGGCGCGGGCACGCTCAACGGCGTCCCACACCAGCGCCGCCACGTCCTCGACCAGCCGGACCTCATCCGGCGTCCAAGCGCGGGGGACGGCGGCATTCACGAACAGCATGGCCCGCAGCGTCCCATCCCGCATCAGGGGCACGGATATGACGGCGCCGATCCCCAAGGGCGCCCAGTTCGCGTCTGCCTGGTCCGGCACGCCGGCGTCCGGCACGGCCAGCGTTTGCCCGGCCAAGCGCCGTTCCAGGTTGCCCTCGCCATATCGGTCCATCCGGAACGGCCCGTGCAACGGCGGCAGGCCGTCGGCATACCCGGTTTCCACGAACATCAAGTCCGTCTCGGCCTGCACATGGCTCCAACCGACCCGCTGTACTCCGAGATGCAGCCCGAGCATGGTAGCCGCAGCGGCCAGGATCGCGGTCGGATCGGCCAGGGTGCGCGTCGTGCCCGACAGCGCCAGCAGCAGGTCCTGCCGCGCGCGCTCCGCTTTCTGCGCCGTGATGTCCAGGGCGGTCCCCAGGGCGCGGACGCAGCGCCCATCCTGGAACATGCCCCGCCCCCTGGCCGCCACCCAGCGCAGCGCGCCGTCATGCTTGCCCAGGGTGCGGTATTCCACGTCGTAGGTGGCGCGCTGCCCCGGGTCTAGGGCGGCAGCAAAGGCAGCGGTGACGGCCGCCCGATCATCAGGGTGCAGCCCGGCATAGAAATCTGCCATGCCGCAAGGCTCGTCAGGCCGCAGCCCGAACATCGCCTTGGTGCGGTCCGTCCAGGTCAGCACGTCCGCGTCCAGGTCCAGGTCCCAGGTGCCGACCTCCGCCGCGTCGGTCGCCAGGCGCAGCGACGCCTCGCTGAGCTGCAGGCGCAACGTCGCCTCCCGCCGCTCCGTCACATCCATGAACACGCCAGCCATGCTCAGTGGAGCGCCGGCCGTCGGCGGCACCACCTGCGCTCGCGCCTCAATCCAGCCGGTGCCAGCGGGCCGCAGCACGCGATACTCGATGGCATACTCCGCCCCGGTTTCCACCGCACGCGCCATCGCCTCGTTCACCCGGGCCAGGTCGTCCGGGTGGATGCAGGCTTGCCGGTCAGCATAAGAGAACCGCAGCGCCGGGTCGCGGCCATGTATCGCGCGGCTGGTGCTGTCCGTGGTCAGGCTGTGGCCCGGCAGGTCCAGCCCCCACACTCCCATCCCTCCGGCCTGGGTGGCATAGCGCAGCCGCGCCTCGCTGTCCTCCTGGGCGCGCAGGCGGTCGGACAATTCCGCCAGCAGGGCAGCGTTGCGGAACTCCAGCCCTTCCAGCCGCTCCCACTCCAGCGTCACGTCCACCTGGCTGGCGACGAAGTAGGCGACGTCGCCGGCTTGATCCCGCACCGGCGCCATCAGCAGCCGGTTCCAGAACGGGGTGCCGTCCCGGCGGTGGTTGCGTATGTCTATCTCGATCGGCTCCTGCGCCCGGACCGCCGCGCGGATGCGGGCGACGGTGGCCGGATCGGTCTCCGGCCCCTGCAGGAAGCGGCAGTTGCGGCCGACGATCTGCTCCCTCGAATAACCCGTCAGGCGGCAGAAGCTGTCATTGACGAACACGATGGGATTGTCGGGCTGCCGCGGGTCGCTGACCACCATCGGCATCCGCGTCGCGCGCACGGACGCCGCAAAGGGATCGGTGCCGCCGTCGAGCCGCACCAGCTCGGCGCCAATGCGGGCGGCGTCGGTGTTCAGCACCCTGGTAATGCGGGCGGGGTCGTGCGGGACCTGCGGCGGGGCGGACATGCTGGGTGCATATAGCCGCTTGGCGCAGTCACGCCAGAGTACAAGGCAGGTCACGCCCGGGGACAAAACCAAGCAAACCTTTGAGAGGTCCGGCGCATACATGAAAATCTAAGCAGCCTTGCGCGGCCTGGCCCGCCAACGGCGATGCGTGTGACAGGCCATGCAAGCCTGCTTAGGATTTGCCGGTTCCGGAGGGTGTGGCAGCACCCTCACGGCAGCCGCTTCACAGGCCTGCGACCCCGCCGAACCCGCCCACACCCCCACCGTTCACCCGCTGCACCCCACCAACTAAGGACCGCGGCACATGAAGGCGATCACCTGGCACGGCAAGGGCGACATGCGCTGCGACACCGTGCCGGACCCCACCATCCAGGACGGCCGCGACGCCATCATCAAGGTGACCGCCTGCGCCATCTGCGGCAGCGACCTGCACCTGTTCGACGGCGTGATGCCCACCATGGAAAAGGGCGACATCATCGGCCACGAGGCGATGGGCGAGGTCGTCGAGGTCGGCCGCGACAACAAGAAGCTCAAGATCGGCGACCGCGTGGTGGTGCCCTTCACCATCTCCTGCGGCGAGTGCTTCTTCTGCACCCGCGGCTACTTCTCCGGCTGCGAGCGCAGCAACCCCAATGCCGAGGCCGCCGCCAAGCTCTGGGGCCACTCTCCCGCCGCCCTGTTCGGCTACTCCCACCTGCTGGGCGGCATCCCCGGCGGCCAGGCCGAATACCTCCGCGTCCCCTATGCCGACGTCGGCCCGGCCATTATCCCCAACGGCATCAGCGACGAGCAGGCGCTGTTCCTGTCCGACATCTTCCCGACGGGCTACATGGGCGCCGAGTTCTGCGAGATCAAAGGCGGCGAGACCATCGCCGTCTTCGGCTGCGGCCCCGTCGCTCAGTTCAGCATACGCAGCGCCTTCCTGCTGGGCGCCGAGCGGGTGATCGCCATAGACACCGTGCCCGAGCGCCTGCAGATGGCCCGCGACGCCGGCGCCATCACCATAGATTTCATGCAGGAGGACGTTTACGACCGCATCCAGGAACTCACGCACGGACGCGGCGCCGACGCCTGCATAGACGCCGTAGGGACCGAGCCAAATACCTCGGCCAGCTTCGACAGCATGGTTGACCGGCTGAAGGTCGCGGCGTTCCTGGGCACCGACCGGCCGCACGTGCTGCGGCAGTGCATCACCAACACCCGCAACTTCGGCATCGTCAGCGTCATCGGCGTCTATGGCGGCCTCGTGGACAAGATCCCCATGGGCAGCGCCATCAACCGCGGCCTGACGTTCAAGATGGCGCAAACGCCGGTGCAGCACTATCTGCCCAAGTTGCTAAAGTGGATCGAGGAAGGCAAGATTGACCCCTCCTTCGTCATCACCCACCGTGCCAAGCTGGAAGACGGGCCGGGCCTGTACGAAACCTTCCGCGACAAGAAGGACGGCTGCATTAAGGTCGTCTTGAAGCCCTGAGCACGCCGCCGGAAGTTCTGCAGCGGCCGAGCCAAGCAGACATGCATTGCTTGGTTCGGTCCATACTTCCCTCGCGGGCTGGGAATAACTTTGGAATGATGCCAACGGCCCTCCGCTCTAACTGTTTTTCCCGTCATTGCGAGACGCATAGCGCCGCGGCAATCCAGAGCCCCCAGCACGGTGTTCCCGGCCGCTGGATTGCCAGGCCGCAAGGGCGGCTCGCAATGACGGCGCGGTTGCGTAGGGGTCAGGGTAAATGGCCGTTGGTATGACAGCGTAGGACGGGCATCCGCTTATCCTCAGCCCGTCCGCTGGCTGTTCACACCCAGGATGCGTCGGCCTCCGCCAGGTCGTCTGGGTAGGGCCACGCCGGACTTGGTAGGGCACTCTGGTGTGACCGAAACGACGGCCGTGCCCTGGCGGCGGTTCGCTTGCCGCCCCGTCTCCTTCTAATCAGACGCTGCCCTGACTCCACATACTGGCGTTGACCTATCGCCACGGCCAGGTTCGGCCTGCCGCAGCACCCGGCCTGGTGCGCCGCAAGCACACGCACGCGGCATCCCAGCATACGCCTCAATAGCCGGCGTCCAGGGTGCAGCCTGCCCCGCCCATTGCGGCACCGGCGCATCACATGCGCCGAAAATCGTTTCGCTTCACCCACATTCCGCCCTGCTGGCGGCCGCGCCGCCTGGACACCCGGCGCCACGCCCACCTATACCGTGCCAAAGCCGCCACACCCCAAGCCCGCCACCCCAGGCCAACGCGGCCCCAAGGATGCGATGACCCACATGACCTCCCTGGCCACCGCGGCCCGCCCGGCGTCCCAGTCCACAATCGTCCCCGTCATCCTGTCCGGCGGCACCGGCAGCCGGCTCTGGCCAGTCTCGCGCGAAAGCTTCCCCAAGCAGCTCTGGCCGCTCGTATCCGACCGCTCCATGCTACAGGAGTGCGCGCTCCGCGGAGTCGGCCCCGGCTTCGCCCCGCCGATCGTCGTCTGCAACCACGAGCACCGCTTCCTGATCGCCGAGCAGATGCGCGCCGCCGGCATCACCGACGCCCAGATCGTGCTGGAGCCGGTGGGCCGCAACTCCGCCCCCGCCATCGCCGCCGCCGCCCTGCTCGTTGCGGATCACGACCCCGAAGCCGTGCTGTGGATGATGGCCGCCGATGCGGCAATCCAGAACACGGACGCCCTGCACGCCGCCCTGGAGCTTGCCGCCACCGCCGCCCGCCAGGGCCGCATCGTCACCTTCGGCATGCAGCCGCACCGGGCGGAAACCGCCTACGGCTACCTCGAGGTCGGGCCGGAGCTTGCCGACGCCCCCGGCGTCCACGCCCTGACCCGCTTCGTCGAGAAGCCGGACGCCGCCACCGCCCAGGCCTTGGTGGCCGGCAAGGGCCACCTGTGGAACAGCGGCATGTTCGTCTTCACCGCCGCAACCCTGCTCGCCGAGATGGAGCGCTACGCCCCCGACGTGATGGCCGCAGTGCGCCGGGCGGTGGAGGGCCGTACCCGCGACCTCGACTTCATCCGGCTGGACGCCGCCGCCTTCGCCGCCTGCCCCGACATCAGCCTGGACTATGCAGTGGCCGAGCGCACGACTCTGGCCGCCGTGATCCCCGCCGACCTCGGCTGGTCCGACGTCGGAAGCTGGGACGCGCTGTGGGAGCAGTCGCCCAAGGACAGCGCCGGCAATGCGACCGTAGGCGACGTGCTGCTGGAGGGATCGGAAAACTGCTACGCCCGCAGTGACGGCATCCTGACCGCCGTCGTCGGCTTGCAGGACGTCATCGTCGTGGTGACGGAAGACGCGGTGCTGGCCATGCACCGGGACCGCGCCCAGGACGTGAAGAAGGTCGTCACCCGCCTGCGCGCCGCCGGACGGCACGAGGCGGTGGCCCACAACCGCATGTATCGCCCTTGGGGCTTCTACGAGAGCCTGATCCACAGCGACCGCTTCCAGGTGAAGCGCATCGTGGTGACCCCCGGCGAGAAGCTGTCGCTGCAGCGGCACTACCACCGCGCCGAGCACTGGGTCGTGGTCAGCGGCATCGCCCTGGTGACGCGCGACGCTGAGGAGGTGCTGGTGCGGGAGAACGAGAGCATCTACCTGCCGCTCGGCTGCACCCACCGCCTGGCCAACCCCGGCCGCATCCCGCTGACGCTCATCGAAGTCCAATCCGGCAGCTACCTCGGCGAGGACGACATCGTCCGCATCGAGGACACCTACGGCCGCGCCTGAACCCTAAGGGACCCAAGCACCCAATGCCCACCGCACTCATCACCGGCGTTACCGGCCAGGACGGCGCCTACCTCACGCAACTGCTGCTCAACCAAGGCTACAAGGTGATCGGCCTGATGCGCCGCTCCGCCTCCTCCGACGTGATCGGCGAGCGGCTGCGCTGGCTTGGCGTGCTGGACCACGTGCAGCTCGTGGACGGCAACCTGACCGACCTCAGCAGCCTTATCCGCATCATGCAGGACCACAAGCCCGACGAGGTCTACAACCTCGCGGCGCAAAGCTTCGTCGCAGCCTCCTGGCAGCAGCCGCTGCTGACCGGCACCGTCACCGCGCTCGGCGTCGGCAACATGCTGGAGGCCCTGCGGATCGCCCGCCCCGAGGCCCGGTTCTACCAGGCATCATCGTCCGAGATGTTCGGCCTGATCCAGGAACCCATGCAAAGCGAGCGCACGCCGTTTTACCCGCGCAGCCCCTATGGCGTCGCCAAGCTCTACGGCCACTGGATGACGGTGAACTACCGCGAGTCCTTCGGACTGCACGCCAGCAGCGGCATCCTGTTCAACCACGAATCCCCGCTGCGCGGCATCGAGTTCGTCACCCGCAAGGTCACGGACGGCGTCGCCCGCATCAAGCTCGGCCTGGCGACCGAGCTGCCGCTCGGCAACCTCGACGCCAAGCGCGATTGGGGCCATGCCCGCGACTACGTCCGCGCCATGCACCTGATGATGCAGCAAGATAAGGCAGATGACTACGTGATCGCCACCGGCGTCACCACCAGCATACGCGACCTGTGCCGCAGCGCCTTCGCCCACGCCGGCCTGAACTTCGAGGACCACGTCCGCACCGACCCGCGCTTCATGCGCCCGGCCGAGGTGGACGTGCTGCTCGGCGACGCCG
>JAABUQ010002106.1_pt1 | contig 40383 bp, 40 predicted proteins | sample 5560001 | NCBI WGS metagenome assembly JAABUQ01 (sample SAMN10711888, study PRJNA513371) | rock metagenome | isolation source: Antarctica rocks | place: Antarctica: Victoria Land, Finger Mt nord | collected 2015-12-18
ATGGAAGAAGAAGACATACGCTGCAATCTAGAACCGTCGGCTCGCTTGTCGGTGTAAATCGGCTGTTCCATCGTGCTGTTTCCTTTGCCGTCGCCTGGTTTCGCCGCGAGCCGTAATCTACCCAAGCAGCGGCGGAACCAAACAGCAAAAATAGCGCGAGCCTCGCCTCGCCTTGGCTTCACTGAGGCCCCACCCTAACAGTCAATGTCGCAGTCCCGGTTTGGCCCGCTGCGACCGTGCCTAGGCTCCAGTCCGCTTCGCGGCGTGCGGCATCGTAAACCCCGCCTTTGCTTGCGGAAACAAACTGCGTGCCCGGAGGAACTGCCCACGGCAGCACTACATGGAGTGCCTCCGCGCCACTATTGTTCCCGTACACAAGCGTGTAAGTGACTAATTCTCCCACGCGGGCCGTGGCTTTGTCTGCTTTGAGCGAAACCGACAGGGCGGGCGGGCCACTTGGCGCGATTTTGTAGGCCGTGTCGCCTGTTAAGCTGCTGATGGGAACCGGCAGTGCGCCCCCCGCCGAGACGATTGTCACTGTGCTCCGCACCTGCCCGCTCGCCGTGTCCCAGTTCTGCACGCGGTACGCGCCGTCCGGCAGGCCGCCGATTGTCACAACCCCGCTGGCGGGCGCGATAGCGGCAGGGCTGTTGGTAAGATTGAACCATGTTCCCCCCCGATTATACACGAAAAAGTGCGCCCTGCCCGCCTGTTTATCTTTTTGGCCGATAACTATTACGTTCGGATTGCTGCTATTGGCTTCTATGTTGCGGTAACGGCCATTGGCGAGCGGCACGCCCGCCAAAAACTTCTGGTAGGCTCCCGCGTAGCGCCACCAGCCTTTGCGCGTGGCTTCCTCGCCGCCGTTGGTGTACAAAAAGATTAAGGCCCCGCTGGGGTTGAGGTGCGCCCACACAAACTGCCGCATCCAAGCCCCGGTTGTGTCGTCGTCAATCTGCGTGTTGTAGCTGCCGTCGGGATTGACAATGTCGCATTCTCCGACACTGAACGGCTTGCCCAGCAGCGGGTCGCCGGACAGTGACGTGTACGCCAGCCCGAGGTACTGCGCCAGCGACGCGGTATCATGCTCCATCAGCGGCTCATTAAACGGGTACCATGCCCACAGCCGCCCATTGGGGGCCGTGACTTTGATGTCTGCAAAATCTACCGCTCCCTGCGTCAGGTTTTTGGCGTAAACCGTCAGCCCAATGTCATGGGCCTTGTTGTCCGGTGACGTGAACGTGGCCGAAACCGTGCGCCAGCCGTAGCCAGGCGGCAGAACCGGCGACTTCGGGCTTTGCGGAACCGTGTACGCTTGCAGGCCCAAATCTTTGCACCACAGCGCCAGATCGGGGCCGCGCCCGAACCAGTTCAGCTTGGCATCGCTGCTTGCTTGCACCTGATACGAGATTGTCCATACCCCCCGGCCCTGAATACGGCTGACAGGCAGGGTCTGCGTCTGCGCCTTGCCTGCCGAGCCTAACGCGTCAATGTGCAGCGTGCCCAGCCCGTTCGGCCCGCCTGTAGGATTGCGCACAAACCCGCCGCCTGCTGTCCCGTAAGGCGTGTACGAGCTATTGGGCACGCCCGTGGACGGGTAATAGTGGATGTCCGCGTAGTCAATATCCGGGTACAGCGCGGCGTTCTGGTAAAAGTCGGCAGGGTAGCTGGTGCCGGATGAGTTCTGCCAAAACGACGTGCTTGCCAATCGCCGCCCTTCGGCCCCCCACGAATGAATGGCATGAGCAAAGCTTTGGGCGGCGGCATAGTGGTTGCCGTTAAACAATGGCCCCTCGTTGCAAAACTCCCATTCGGCCACCGAAGTCGCGTATCCCCACCGGGCAGCAAGGTACCGCGCATAGTAGCGCTGCCACCGACGGACAGGCAGGTCGGCAGCGGGGTCATTGCTCGCGCCGAAGAAGTTCGCGTCGTCATGCGGGGCATTGCTGCCATCCGCCGCGACATCGCAGAAGACACTGTCATCATTTTCCAGCGCATTTAGTCTTAGAAATTGATTGTGTGCCCGCGCATACTCCACGAAAAAGTCCAGCAGCCACGACTGCCGCTGGTTGTAATGGACATGACGCTCAAAGTCCCCGACTTCCAGCGCGTCCGCCCCGGTCGCATCGCTGTTGACCTGTACGTCGTCAATCAGCAAAGCCCCGTCGCCCTGCGGCCAAAACTTCACCGTGGCGACATAGTTCGCCCCGCTTTGCGGGTCATGCGCGGCAATCGGCATCTGCACGCGCGCCCAGCCCGCGCCCGGCGTGACAGGCACAATCGTTTCGCGGTGATTGGCGTAGCCCGCCGAATCCTCCGAGGTCATTTTGACATTGGTAATGCCTCCCTGCGGCTTGACCCACGCGCTCAGCGTGTAGCTTTGGCTGGCCTGGAGCGGCACCAGCTTGTTTGTCAATTCGCCCCCGGCAGGCGTGCGAATGCTGTACCGGCCCGTGTGCGCATCCTCAGTTGTTAGCTGGCTGGTCGGCTCCCCGCCGCCCGACCCCAGATACCAGCCCCGCCCGCCGTTGGAGTTTGCAAAGCCGCCGATAATCTCCTGCCCGCTGCGCGCCGCAATCCAGATACGCATCAGCGTGGACGCATTGCCCGCAACCATCTGGTCCACGCTGCTCTTGTAGGCATCGTAGCCATTGACAAACAGATTGTGCCCAATCAAATTGGCGCTGTCGCCATTGTCAAACTGTAGATACCGTCTGTCGGCCCTGCCGACCCGCACAAAGCCTTTGCTTTGCGAGGCCGTGCATTGAAACGTCTGCGAGCTATTGGTAACTGTGCCCCCGCTGTCGGTCACGCGCAGGCGGTACTGCCACGTCCCGACGGCTGTCGGCGCAAAGCGCACTTTCCACGCGTCCGGCCCGTCCGCGACAAGGTTCTCAATGTTAGGGCGCGGGTCGCCGTTAACGGGGCGCGGCGTGCGTACATAATCCCGGTACAAAAACGCAGGCTGGACCAGTGCCTTCGCCCAATTGGTTTGTCCCGGCGGCAGCAGCAGGCAGTCCACGGACACGCCGCGTCGTGCATCTTCATCGGCTTTCAGGTTGGCGGCGTAGCTTGGGGACGTGGCGTCATACGGCAGATCGGGGTTCAAGGCCGACGTGGACACGGCAAAAGAAAGTTCCAGCTTGTCAAAGCGCGCCACTCCCTGCCCTGCATCGCTCGCGGTCACTGTCCCCAAAGACGGCGGGGCGGCCTGTGCCGCCCCCAGCATCGCGGGGAGCAGGCCCAATATCAGCCCGCACACGGCTCGCCGCCTGCCCTGTCGCCTTTGATGTTGCTGGCTTTGTGTGGCTTTGTTTGTTTGCATTTGCACTGTGTTTGGCATGGCTCCTGCCCCAATTATCGGAGTTTTGCGTCTTTGTCTTCAGGCTGGCAAGGGTACATAAGCGGCGCGGCATGGGCGTGGAACAGGCATTGCTAAAGCGCTGCAAACCCCAACCAACGACGGAAGAAATCTGTCCGTCGTTGATAATGGCTTGCAAAGCGTTGGAAAAGCCAGTGGAAAGGCGAAAGAAGCCCTCACCCCCCAACCCCCTCTCCCGCAGGCGGGCGAGGGGGAGCAGAAATGGCCGCCTGCCCCAATAATGGGGGGCCAGAGTATCTTAGTCCTAACCCTCGCCCGCTTGCGGGAGAGGGTGGCGCGAAGCGCCGGGTGAGGGCCATCTTTATCCTGTTCCGCTGCTAGACACCCGCATAGGAAGGCAAGCTCAGCACCTGACCCGCAATCTGTGTCCAGTCAAAGTGCGGGGCTAGATGCGCCGCGCCTTGGGCCACATGTGCCCGCAAAACCGGGTCGGAAGCGAGCGACACCGCGTGGGCAATAAACTGCGCCTCGTCGCCTGCGGGGGCCAGCATCATGTTTTCCCCGTGCTGAAATAGGGGCGATAAGTTGTCGGGCGTGCTCAAAGTCACCAGGGGCAGGCCGTGCGCGAGGGCTGCCATCAGCGTCCCGCGCCCTGTGGAAACGCCGGTCGCATACGGCAGCAGGGCGATGTCGGCCCGGTGCAAAGCTTGGGAAACTTCGGGGGCATCCAAATCCCCCGAGAATACAACCGACGAACCCAGGCCAAGCTTGCCCGCCAAATGCAGCAATTCCTGATGATACGCATCGTCGCGCAGGCCGCCGACAATCTCCAAAGTTGCCTGCGGGCTAAGGGCGCGCACGGCAGCCAGGGCGTGCATGAGAAGCTCAACATTGCGCCCACGCCAGACAAAGCCGAAGTAGACCAGTTTGAGGCCCGAAGAAGCATCGCGGGCGGGGCGGGGCAAAGGCGCAACCGGGTCAATGTTGCTGCCGATGGGAATCAAATGCACGCGGCTGCGCAAACGGGGAATGCGCGAAAGAATACGGTGCTGACGGCCCGAACAAACCGTGATGTCCCGGCTGCCCAAAAGCAGGGGCAGCAGGGCCAGCCGGTGCGCGCGTCCCCACTGAGAGGGGCCGTCCAGCGAGTGAAATGTGGTGACAAAGCGTGCCCCCGCCCGCCGCGCAAGCAGGGGCAGGCGCAAAATCGCTGGGTGCCTGTCATAAACCCCCGGTTCATACTGCAAATGCACCACGGCAGGCTTCTCGGCGCGCAGGGCGCGGCCCAGGGCATGCAGGTTTGCCGCATCCCAGTGCGAAACGAGGCCCCGCCCATTGTCCCCCAGCGGCGACGTGTCGCGTGTCCACACTTCCACGTTTGCGCCTGCCGCGCGCAGGCGCCGGACAAGGTGCGAAGTGTAGTCGCCAATCCCGCAAGTCTTGGGCGGAAACGAGCCGCTGATATGTACGCACAGTTTGGACATGGAGTGTTTATGGTTTGGACAGGGAATGTTTCTTGCGAGGGGTGCGCAGCCAGCAAAAGCCGCGCGCGTCTTTGTCTGTCGGGGATTGGGGCAGTTATGTTCCTGCAAAGCGAGAATTATTCTACAGCGGGAACGGGACGAAGGGCGTGGCGCGGCTCTTCGGCCCGGCCCATCAGTGCCAAACCCAGCACAGACAGCGCCAAAGACAGCGCGAAGACGGGGCGATAGCCATGCGCCATGTCGGCAATCCAGCCGCCGAGCAGGGGGGCGAGGCCGCGCGGCAGCGCAGTGACGGCATTATAAAACGCGGTGTACAGCGGAATAGCCTCCGAAGTCTGCGCAAACTCCATGACCATATTCACCCCGCACATGCCGATGCCTCCCGCACCAAGCGCCGACAAAGCAAAGACTAGGTAAAACGCGACTGCCGAGTGCGCCCCCAGCGCCGCCACAGCCGCGCCCGCCAAGCACCCCGACGACGCCAGCATCACCGCCTTGTTGCCTCCCTTGTCCGCCCACGCCCCCCACCCCAGGCTGCCGAACGAACCTGCCAGGATCAGCGTCGCCGTATAGCCCGCTACGGCGCGCGGCCCGGCGTGCAATGCCTGCGACGCATACAACACAAAGAACGGCAGTGCCACTGATGTCAGCTGCAAAGCCACTTGCGCCCGCAAAAACCGCCGAAAGCCCGGCTGCCGACGCCAAATCGCCACGCAGTCGCGCCCGTAGTGCCCCGAATGCGCATCCGACGCGCTGAGGTCACCCGGCCTTCGCGATGCCGCAAACGGCTCCCGCACAATCCCAAGCGGCAGCACGCTGACCACCAGGATCATAAATCCAAACAGAAACCCCCGGCTGTAGCCATCGGGAAAGCCCATACCCGGCCCGGACAGCAAATGCCGCAGCACCCGGTCTATGCCTATGCCCAGCACTCCGGCCACCCCGCCCGCGAAGCCGAACAGCCGCCCGCGCCACTGCGCCGGGATGCACTTGCCCACCAGAAGATAATACGCCGGCTGGTTCACCCCCATCGCGCCCGCATGCAGCGCCAGGCACACAAACAGCGCAGCGAGCAGCCAGCCGGGGTGCGTCAATCCCCACAGCGGGGCAAGCCACACCAAGGGCAGCAGCGCGAAACGCTCCGCCAGCGCCACCGCCATCAGAAAACCACGCGCCCTCGGCAGCCGCCCCACATACCCTGCCACCAGAAAGCCGGGCAGCGTCACCAGCAGATTATACATCGCCGGCAGTGCCCCCACCTCCAGGTTGCCCGCCCCCAAGCGGCGCATCAAGAGAGGCAGCAGCGTTGCCGTGCTGAAGAACGCCATCCCAAGCGGCCATCCCACGGAGTCCACCAGGCACGCAGCAAAGTTAAACCGCCTGTCCGCGCGCCCCCCTCCCAGCGTCGGGGCGGGTGCGGGCAAGGAAGCATCGGCAGTGGTTTGGGGGGGCAGGACAGTCACAGGGCGCACTGTTGGACACCGCATGCGCTGTTTCCTCCCCTCGCACCTGCGCGGTTCGCGCCTGCTTCCGTCCCCATCCTGTCCCCACGTGCTTGCGACGTTAGTCAAACATCCTGCACAAGACATACACACATTGTCCCAATGCCCTGCCCGGCGGCACACGCAGATGACAGTTCGCCCAGATGCACTTATGCCGGACGGCACAAAAACACGATGTGCGTGTCCCGCTGACGCGTCAGCACCACCGTCAGCGCATGAGGGCCGGACAATTTAAGCTGCTTGCGCACGGCATCCGGCTCCATGGGGAAGCCACGCTTCTTCACCACCACCTGCCCCACACCCCGCCGCGTCAAGGCCTCCTGCAATGCCCGGCGCGAGTATGCAAAGCGCTCCAGCACATGATACGCACGAGCAAACGGCGTGGGCACGAGCGTGTCCGACACCAGATAAGCAATGCTGGGGTCAACGGCGCGAGCGTTCAACAAAGGAGCCAGCGTTCCAATCAAATGGGCGCGGATGATCGCAGGGTCGGGTTCATAAAGATACGCGCACTGTGCCTCAGTTTCCAGGGGAGCCGCCAACTCAGGACTGCCGACCAGCGATTGCGCCCCGCCCTCTGTCAGCAGCACCGCCCGCACCACGCCCAAATCCGCAGGCGACGCGCCGCGCCACAGCAAGGCTTCTTTGCACTCGCCGCCATCGGACACAAACTCCAAGTCGCACCCATACTCCCCGGCTACGGCATGCTCAACAGCGGGAGACAGCTTCACGCCCAAAGGCAGCAGCCCCTGCTCCGCCCACCCAGGCACAAGCGTCAAGGGCGGCACATAATCCTCAGGACGGGCAATCCGCTTGCCGTTCTCGCGCCGAGCCGGGTCAAACCAGACTGCGCCGGGGGCCAGAGCGGCCTGGGTCACATCCTCGCAGCGCACCTCAATGCGCCCCGACAACCCGCACGCCTCGGCATTAGCCTGCGCAAACAACGCGCGCACCGGGTCAAGCTCAAACAGCGTCACAGTCAGCCCCGCGCGCGCAAACGCCAAGGCATCGCCCCCGATGCCGCCGCACAAGTCATAAACATGGCTTGCCCCCAATAAGAGAAAGCGCGACGCATGATAAGTGCTCGCCCTCTGCCCCGACGCCTGCTCCAAGCTCTCCCGCGTCACCAACAAACGGGCGGCATCCGCCCCAAACTTGGCCGTCGCGCGCACGCGCAGGGCCGCAATCTCCCATGCCGCTGCGCACCCTTCGGCCTCGGCAGAGCGGCGCAGGCGTGTCAACGCGGCCAGCGCGTCCACCCCATCCGCCAGAAGGGTTTCGGCCAGACGGGTCAGCACGCGGCCTTCGGGCGTCAGCAGAAAACGAGCGCTGTGTTCAGTGATAGGCATAGCAAATAGTCAGGAAGCTCCCTAGCCCCCAATCACGCACTGGGGGGCCATCTTACGTCAACAAAAGCGCGTGTTATGTTAGCACAGGTCGGGAACTTCCGTCAACCGACATGAGGTATACTCCACGCAAAGGGTAGACCCATGTCTTACGAAGTCGGCTTGCTTGTCCTCGGCATCCCCACCATCCTCTGGCTCGCCGTGCGTGCCGTCCAGCGCATGCAGGCCATCAAAGAGCGCATTGCCGACGTCCAGGACGACATGAAACGCCATCCGCAAAGTCCCTATGCCGCCCTGTCCGAACTGTTCAACTCTCCACCCACCCCTGACAACCCCAAGGAGCGCACTCATGGCAAAAAACATGACTGACCGCCAGCAGGAAGTGTTCAACTTTATCGTCAACTACATAGAGACCGAAGGCCTGCCGCCCACCATCCGCGAAATGCAGGAGGGCCTGCACATCGGCTCCCTGCGCGGCGTGACTATCCACCTGGACGCGCTGCACAAAAAGGGCTTTATTGAACGTCTTGGCGGCAAGAACGGGCCGCGCACATCGCGCGGTATCCGCATCCTCGCCCGCGTGGAAGCGCGCCAAAAGGACGAGGACGCCGGCATCATGCGCCTGCCCCTCATCGGCACTATCGCCGCAGGCACGCCCCTGCTGGCTACCCAAAACATTGAAGACATCATTCCCGTGCCCAGCGCCCTGCTGCGCGGCGGGGTGGGCAATTGCTTTCTGCTGCGCGTGCAGGGCGAAAGCATGACCGGCGCACACATTCTGCCCGGCGACCTGGTGATTATCCAGCCCCAGCAAGCGGCGGAAAACGGCGACATTATCGCCGCGCGTATCGGCGAGGAAGCCACTGTCAAGCGCTTCGCCCGCCATGGCAACCGTATTGAGCTGCAAGCGCAAAACCCCAACTACGCTCCCATTCCCCTGCGTAAATCGGACAACGCCGCCATTATCGGCAAAGTCGTAGGCTTGTTGCGCGGCTACGCTGCCTAGCCATCGTCCGCCGCGCCTTGACCTGGCCCGCGCACATCTGCTAGAATGCGCGCATGACAACACTCACCACCGCCTTTCTTGGCACGGCCCATATCCATACGCCCGGCTTTGTGCAGCGCCTGCTCGCCCGCCAGGGCCAAGTCACCGTTTCCCATATCTATGACCACGATGCCCAGCGCGGCCAGTCCTACGCCGCCCGGTTTGACGGCGCGCAGTTCACGGGCGACCCTGAGGCTATCCTCGGCGACCCCCAGATCACCAGCGTTGTCATCTGCTCCGAAACTGTTCACCACAAAGACCTGGTGCTCGCGGCAGCGCGGGCGGGCAAGCACATCTTCAGCGAAAAGCCCCTGGGCCTGGGCCGTGCCGATGCCGACATCATGGCGCAGGCCATTCGCGACGCGGGTGTCACATTCCAGACCGGCTTTTTTATGCGCAGCGATCCCATCCACCAGTTCATAAAGCGCGAAGTGCAGGCAGGGCATCTGGGCAAGCTGACCCGCATCCGCTACGCCAACTGTCACCAAGCCGCTTTGGACGGCTGGTTTGACACCGACTACCGCTGGCTCGGCGACCCAAAACAAGCGGGCGGCGGGGCCATGCTGGACCTAGGCGCGCACGTCCTAGACCTCATCCTCAATACCTACCCGTCTACGGAAGGAGACATTGTGCGCGTGCAGGGCATGCTCGGCAATCGCGGAGGCCGCTACGGCACGGAGATTGACGAATACGGCAGCGGGCTGCTGCAATTCCAATCAGGGCTGATTGCCGAAATAGAAGCGTCCTGGGTAGACCCCAAGCTGCGCTCTCCCATAGAAGTGCATGGGCTGGCAGGCGAGATTATGGTGCAAAACGGGCAGGTCACGTACTATTCCAAGCACGCCGAAGGGTACGCCGAGCCAACTGTGGTGGCTGACCTGCCCCCTGCCGCGCCGCACGCTTTTGAGCTGTTCTGGAACGCGCTGCTGGGCGAGTCATTGCCTGTGCCTCTGGTTAGCGTAGACGAGGCCGCGCAAGGCAGCCGTGTCATGGAGGAACTGTACACGTCAGCAGGCCGCAGCACCACGCAAGGGCTGGCGTCGTTCTAGACACAGACTTTATCGCCAAACAGTGCAGCCCCTGTTCTCCGAGAACAGGGGCTTGTTTTGTGCCGGTGTCTGCGCGGAGCCGTCAACGCTTTGCTCTGGGATTACGCAGGGGGCGCAAGCGCCTGCCAACGACGGAACAAATCCTTCCGTCGTTGGTACAGGCTTGCAAAGCAAGGGAAACGGGGAAGGAGCAAGGGCGGAACACGTACGTCAGGCGTAAATCTCAACGTCAATCGGCTTGAAGCTGCCGTTGTTGGACAGCTCGGCAGAGCAGGCGGTGACGCCGACAAACAAGTTGGTCTCGGCGCGAAACTCTACAAACTGGCCGGGTTTGGACAGCGGCGGGCCGATGGTCATCTCGCCCGTCGCGGGGTCAAACGAGACGTTCATAAAGGCGTTAAACGAGACGGGTATCTGGTCGGGCCGGATACCGAAGGGGGCCAAGCTGCCCGCGAGGTTCTGGAAGCAGGACGGATGGTAAGCGGTGTCCCCGTAGATAATCTGGAACGTTTCCGGGCTGCACGGGGTCAACGTGAAGTCATGGCGTCCAACCTGGTCTTCGCCAATAGTCAGCAGGGGGCGGCTGCGATTGGAATACAGGATATGGCCCGTCGTGAGATACAGCGTGTTGGCGTAGTCAATGGAGCGTCCTGACGAGAGGTACTCGCCCAGGTCGGCGCGGGAAAAGGCCATCAGGTCGGAGACTTGTTCGCCCTGCGGGTCAATAATCCGCAGGGTTTGGCCCTTATTTAGCTCAAAGCCCACGCCGGTCTGCGGGGCGAGATGATAGGATTGCACGAGAGGCATTAGGAGTGGTCTTCCGCATCAGAAGCATGGGCGGGCTGGGCGTGGAACGGGCAGCGCCACGACTCGTCCACCGCCTGGCCTGAATACTGGCGGGCCTCGGAGCGCGTGCCAAAGTTTTCCAGCATGGGATTGGAGCTGCCTTGCAAGGCAGTTTCTCGGGAGCGAATGGCAGTTTGCAGGGGCGTATAGCGTCCATCGGCCTTGAGGATGTCAAACTGGCGGTGGGCATTAAACACCAGGGTAGGCCAGGCAAAGCGGCGGTTCCAGCGCGAGGCGGCGGGGTGCAGGCCAATGATGTAAAACGCGCGCCCGCCGAAGCTGAACGCGAACTTCGCGTCTTCGGGGTCGGCGCTGACAGTGGCATCCCACGGCTGCTCTTGGCCGTACGTGTCGTGCAGGGCTTGAAGCTGCTCCCACAGCAGACGCTCAAAGGTGGTTTCGGCGGCGATGTTGGGGCCTTCAAACGAGGCGACAAACGAGGAAAAATGCTCGCCGTCCGCATCCATGGCGTCCTGGTCACGCAGAAACAAAGCGAGGTCGTGGGCCAGCCCTTCGGTAGCCTGGGGCGAAGCAAGGTCGGCGTACATGCCCATGCGGTACGCCCCGCGCCCTATCGCGCCTTTGGCGGCGGCACACGCAAAGCGGGGATTCTGCACCAGGGCGCGGAAATTGTCGTGGACAAACTCCTGTAAGGGGGGAATAGGCAGGTCGGAACCAGGCGGGCGTTGCAGGCGCTTGCCGTCAAAGATTGAGTAGGCACTGTGCGGGCTGAGGGAGGCGGAGGGGCTGAAGGGGCAGCCTTGCTCCGGGGAAATCGTCAATGTCGGCATAAAGTCTTTCTAATCGCCGGGGCGTCAATGCTTTGGCGAACGTGGGCTTCATCGCGCACGCGTGTTTGTATTTTACCCAATGCGGGCAGGCATTACACCAGGCAGGCGGAAGACACAGTAACACAACACAGGAACACGGGGTTGAAACCCCGTGTTCATCATAAACCGCACCGGGTGCCGATCCCGTGTTCTTATGCCGCGCGTTGGCGCCGTGTTCATCACCCCGTGTTCTGACTGGCGATGCAGCAAAGCCGTCGGGTACAATAAAATTATGAGCGATGCCAGGTTTGACCAAGTGCTGTTTGGGGCCGACCCCAGCGAAAAAGTGGTGGCGGTGGAAACCGGCGAGCGCGAAACCACCCTGTTTGTGCGTGACGGCGAGCAGACGGTGACGCGCACTGTCCCGTTTGTGCCGTGGCTGGCAACCGATACGGAGCGCCACTTTGCGGGGGCGGAAACCACGCCCTTAGAGGGCGACGGCTACAAGTTTTTGGTGCGCTTTCCGCAGGGGTGGCGTTCGTACCAAGAGGCCAAACGGGCTTTACGCGATGAACACGCGGGCGTGTGCCAGTACGGCAGCGCAATCAAGCAGTTCCTGGTCGCGTCGGGCATTACGCTGTTCAAGAACATGGCCTTTGATGACTTGAAGCGGATGCAGGTGGACATTGAAACCACGACGCTGGACCCGGCCCTGCCCGAGGCGCGCATCTTCATGGTGGCGGTTTCGGACAACCGGGGCTTCTCGGACGTGCTGATTGGCGATGAAGCGGACATGCTGCGCGAACTCCTGCACCTGATGGATCAGCGCGACCCGGACGTGGTGGAGGGGCACAACTTTTATTCGTTTGACCTGCCCTACATTCTGGCGCGCTGCTCGGCCATGGACATTGCGCCATTGTTTGGGCGTCAGGGCAGGCCCGCCGCGATGGGCGCGCCCCGCAACTGCGCTATCGGCACCAATGCCCGGCAGTTCACGCCGAGTTATCTATACGGGCGGCATATCCTAGACACTTTGCTTCAGGTGCAGAGGTTTGATTGGTCGCGCGGGCAGGTGTCGTCGTATGGGCTGAAAGAGTGCGCGCAGACCTACGGCATCGCGCCCCCTGACCGCGTGTACCTGGACCGGCAGGAGATTGTCCAAACCTATCAATCCGACCCGCAGCGCGTCAAGACCTATGCCGCGCAGGACGTGGAAGAAACCGCCGCACTCGCCGCACTGGTCGCCCCCACCGAGTTCTACCAAACGCAGATTGTCCCCGACTCGTACCAGAATGTCGCGGTGACCGGCAACGGCGAAAAGATCAACGCCGTGCTTTTGCGCGAGTACCTGCGTCAAGGGCGCGCGATAGCCAAGCAGAAGGCCCCGCAGCCGTACCCCGGCGGCTATACCGAAGTGCGCGTGACCGGCGTGGTCAAGCCCATTGTCAAGGCCGACGTGGAAAGCCTGTACCCTTCGCTCATGCTGACGCAGACAATTGCCCCCAAGTCCGACACGCTGCATATCTTTTTGCCCCTGCTGTCGGAACTCACCGCACGGCGCTTGGAGGCCAAAGGGCACTTAAAGAAGACCAAGAAAGCGGGCCGGGACAACGCGTACTGGGACGGCTTGCAGAACTCGTTCAAGTCCTTGATTAACTCATTCTACGGCTATATCGGCGGGCCTTTCTACTTCAATGACTACGAGGCCGCCCGGCGCGTGACCGAAGCAGGCCAGGAGATTGTCAAAAGCATTGCGGTTGAGCTGGAAGCGCACGGGGCGCGCGTGATTGAAATAGACACTGACGGCGTGTATTTTGAGCCGCCCGCCCAGGTGCGCGGCGAGGCCAAAGAGCTGGCCTTTGTGGACAAGATCGGCCAGGCCCTGCCGCCGGGAATACGCCTCGCCCATGACGGCTCGTATGAAGCGATGCTGTCGCTGAAGATGAAAAACTATGTGCTGGTGGAACACGGCGGGCACAAGATATTCAAAGGCTCGTCCCTGCGCTCGCGGGCCGATGAGCGGTATGGGCGGGACTTTATGACCCAGGCCGTCAATCTATTGCTGGACAACGATGACGCGGGCTTGTCGCAGGCGTATAAAAGCGTCCTCGCGCAGATTGAAGATGGCACCCTGCCTCTTGCCCAGTTCGCCAAGCGGGAGCGTGTGACGGAGAAGTTCCTGTCGTCGGAGATGCGCAAGCGTGCCGCCGATGCCATCAAAGGCGCAGGCATCAAGCAGGGCGAGTTTGTGTCGCTCTACCAGCGCAAAGACAAAAGCCTGGGCCTGGCCCAAGACTACGCCCACGACGAGGACGCCGACTACTATGCCGCCAAGCTGTACAAGTTCGCCGGTCGCCTCAAAGACGCCGTTGGCGAGGCACGCTTTGACCAATTGTTCCCCAAGCCCGTGCCTGTCGCCAAGCGCCCCGACCCCTCGCAAATGACCATGATGGACTTGTTTGGGTAGCCGAAAGAAGCATATTCTCTTATGCCACGCCGCAAGCGCCACGCAGTAAACACTGACCTAATCGCCGACCCTGCCAATGCTCTGCAAGCCTTGATTGCTAAATACAGGCAGTACCCAGACCTCGCTGAGCTGGATATGAGCGACATCAACCAGCAGACGTTCCCTCACGAGGACGCCCTGCTGCACTATGTCGCGCGATACGGCGGGCCGGACGAAGTATCGCTGCTCGTAGCATGCGGGGCAAACGTCAACCTGCCCGGCGACATTGGCTACACGCCCCTGCACTACGCCGCCGGACGGGGAAAGCTGGACAACGTGGTACGCCTGCTGGAACTAGGCGCAGACACGCATATCAAAGACGAGTTTGGGGCGACGGCTATGATTATTACCCAAGTGAGTACAGAGATTTACCCAGAGCGCAAAACCATCTATGTTAAGATTGCCAAACTGCTCTGGAAGGCCGGATAGCGTTTGCGCGCAGAGAAGCATGCCCTCGTTTCCAGGCACAACCACGCGTTGACAGCGTCCCGGCAATCCGGTACAATCGGCGCTGAGGAGAACTCCTATTTTGCTGGATGAAACAATTGCCGTAGTTGTTCCCGCAGGCGGCGGCGGGACACGGCTGTGGCCCCGCAGCCGACGCGCGACCCCCAAGCAGTTCCTGGACATTGTCAGCGAGCGCACCATGCTCCAAGAAACCGCCGACCGCGTGCGCGCCCTGGTATCCCCCGACCACCTGTTTGTCATCACTAATGCCCAGCATGTCGCTCCCGTGCGCGAGCAGTTGCCCGACGTGCCCACTGCCAACATTGTGGGCGAGCCGGAAGGACGCGACTCGGCCCCGGCGATTGGCCTGATGGCCGCCCTCTTGGAGAAGACGTTAGGCCCTGATACCGTGATGGTGGTTTTGCCTGCCGACCATGTCATCCCCGCCGGCGACAAGTTCCGCGCTATTCTCACATTGGCCGCCCAGACTGCGCGGCAGGGCTGGCTGGTCACCCTGGGCATTCAGCCCACCGGCCCCGACACCGGCTTCGGCTACATTCAGGCGGGCGACGCTCTTTCCCATGACGATGCGCTGGGGCTGTCTGTCTCGCAGGTCAAGCAATTTAGGGAGAAGCCCGCGCCTGAAGTCGCTGAAGAGTATGTGCGCGCGGGCGGCTACTACTGGAACGCAGGCATGTTTATCGCCACAGTCCAGACCGTGCGCGGCTTGTACAAAACCCACCTACCGGACATGGAAGCCTCGTTTGCCCGGATTGTCGCTGCGATGGGCACGCCGCAGGCCGAGCAGGTCATGGCGGACATCTTCCCCACTCTCCCCAAAATCTCTGTGGACTATGGCATTGCGGAAAAGGCCAACAAGGTGGCAGTGATCCCCGCCGACATCGGCTGGAACGATGTCGGCTCGTGGGGGCGATTGGCCGATGTGCTCGCTTCAGATACTAATGACGAAAACATCGTGGTCGGCCATCATATCGGGGTTGACACGCATGGGTCGTTTATCTACAGCCCGAACAGATTAGTCGCCACAATTGGCATGGAAGACATTGTTGTCATTGACACCCCGGATGCCCTTCTGATCTGCCCCAAGCACCGGGCGGAAGATGTCAAGCGTGTGGTAGACGAACTCAAGGCGCGCGGCAGCCATCATCTTCTGTAACTTTACGCAACTAGGTTTGTCTATCTTGGTATCCCACTAGACCAAGGATTGACTATGATTGTCCCGCTGGCTGACCTGCCCGCCCAGCACCGCGCCCTGCGCGCGGAGCTTTCCGCCGCTTTTGAGCAGGTGATGGACTCGTGCCGCTTTATCTTGGGCGACAATGTGGCCGCTTTAGAGGCAGATACCGCCCGCGCCGCCGGTGTTCAATATGGGCTGGGCGTCGGGTCGGGCACGGATGCGCTGCTGCTGTCCCTGCTGGCCCTGGACATTGGGCCGGGCGACCAAGTTATCACCACGCCGTTTACCTTTGTCGCCACAGCGGAAGTCATCTGCCTGGCCGGGGCGACCCCGGTCTTTGCCGACATCAACCCCCACTCTTTCAACCTAGACCCCGCCCATGCCGAAACGCTGATTACGCCCCGCACCAAAGCGATTATGCCGGTTCACCTGTTCGGGCAACTCGCCGACATGACCCGTTTTGGCGAGATCGCCCGCGCACGCAATCTGGCTCTCGTGGGCGACGGCGCGCAGGCCATTGGCGCGACCCACCGGGGCAAGCCCCTCGCGCAGTGGAGCGATTTGACCACTTTGTCCTTCTTTCCCACCAAGAACTTAGGCGGCTGCGGCGACGGCGGCATGGTGCTTACTAATAGCGAGGCGCACCGTGACCGGATTAAAACACTGCGCTTTCACGGGTCAGGCGGGGGGTACTTTTACAAAGAAGTCGGCTACTGCTCGCGTCTAGATGAACTCCAGGCGGCCCTGCTGCGCGTCAAAGCCGCGCACATTGATGACTGGAACTGCCGCCGCCGCCGCAACGCACAGAGGTATGACCGGGGACTGGGCGCACTGGAAGGCCGTTTGTGCCTGCCCACCACCGAGGCAGGAAACGAGCACGTCTTCCACCAATACACCGTGCGGGTGACTGAGGGGCGGCGCGATGCCCTGCAAAAGCACCTGGCTTCGCATGGCGTTCAGTCGGCGGTATATTATCCGCTGTCGCTGCACTTGCAGGAAGCCTATGCCCACCTCGGCATGAAGCAAGGCGACCTGCCCGAAAGCGAACGGGCAAGCCGCGAAGTCTTGTCCCTGCCTGTCCATCCCGACCTCAGCGAAGAGCAGAGCGACTTTGTCATCCAAACCGTGCAGGAGTTCTTTGCCTAACAGCTGCTCCGTTTTATTACGCTCTCCACCCACAAAGGAAACTTGCCCATGAAGGCCATGATACTCGCCGCCGGCGTCGGCTCCCGGCTTGATCCGCTCACCCGGCAGACGCCCAAGCCAATGGTTCCTATCGTCAATAAGCCCGTGATTACCCATATCATTGACGACCTGAAAAAGCATGGCGTCACCGAGATCATGGTCAACCTGCATTATCTCGGCGATGTGATTGCCGACTACTTGGGCGACGGTTCGCGCTTTGGCATCCCAATTACGTGCGTGCAGGAAGACCAATTGTGGGGCGATGCGGGCAGCGTCAAGCGGGCCGAGGCGTTCTTCCAAGACGGCACATTTCTGATTGTCGGCGGCGATGACATTTCCGACATGGACTTGTCCACCCTGTTTCAGTTCCATGCTGAGAAGAAAGCCACCGGCACCATCGCCCTGACCGATGTGGATGACCCCTCGCAGTTCGGCATTGTCCTGACTGACGACGACGGGCGTATCAACCGCTTCTTGGAGAAGCCCAAGGGCGCAGTCTTTTCTAAAACCGCCAATACTGGCGTGTATGTCTTGGAGCCTGAAGTGTTCGCCCTCATTCCCCCCAACACGTTCTACGGCTTCGGCAACGACGTATTTCCTAAACTCCTGGCTTCCGGCAAGCCATTCTACGGCTTCCGCACCCATTCCTACTGGAAGGATGTGGGCAATATCGCCGTTTACAAGCAGACCAACTTTGACGCCCTGACGGGCAAAGTGGAAGTTCACCTGCCCATGCCCAGGCAAAGCGAGGGCGTGTATGTTTCCGCCAGCGCGACGGTTGACCCCGGTGCGACTTTGACGCCGCCGGTTGCCGTGGGCGACCAGGTCACGGTCGGGCCGGGGGCCGTGCTTGGCCCGAACGCCATCGTCGGCAACCACAGCACCATTGAAGCGAATGCGACTTTGGTGGATACGATTGTGTGGGACAATGCGACCGTGCAGGCCGGGACACATCTAGAGCGCTGCATTGTGGGGTACGGCAGCATTGTGTCTACAAACACCGCCATTTTTGACGGCCTTGTTGTGAACCCCATCCGCCGCCAAGCCGCCAAATAACACGCCCCATACGCCAAATAACACGCGTGCAAAAGCCCTCCCCATTGCTGGAGAGGGCTTTTCCTTGTCTTTCCCTCGGCGTCGTAAGCGCATACCAACGACGGAACAAATCGTTCCATCGTTGCAACCTGCTTGAAAACCTTACAGAATGCCGTCAGTTGCCCAAGGGAACCAGGAAGCCGACACGCCATGAACGGGTGAAATGCAGCGACTTATCGGCTTCCAGCAGGGTCTGCATATCGGCGGGGCTGACTTGCAGAGCATCTTTGGCGGGGCCGAGAACAGCCAGCGCTTTGATGACTAAGGGGTGGCTGCCCCCAACGCCCTGCGCGGCTTCTTCGGGGGTGTGGTAGTAGCGCACAATGCTTTCGTCCTGCACCTTCATCGGGGGTCGGAACATGGGCGCGGTCGGGGTACACCAAAGCAAGGTCGGCAGTCGCGCCGTAGATAGCCGGGGCCGGGGAGCGCAGGATACCCGGCAGGCCGCGCGCATCAATCACCACGCCGGTGTATTCGGATGTATTAGCGGGCACGGCATCGGCATCGAGCGCGGGTGTGGTCAGCACCGCAGGCCGGGACGGGGGCAGGGCGGCGACAATGGTGTTTGGAGACGCAGACTTGACAGTTTTGACGGCGCTGTGAACGGGTTTGGCGGGCTGAGCGCGGGCGGGCAGGCCCAGCGCGGACACGGCAAACAAAAAAGCGTATGTGGCGGGAAGATAAAGTTTAGAGTATGGCATGGAAGCAATTCCTTTCCGGGAAGGGCGGCGAGACAAGGAAATTGTCGCCAAAAAGCGCACGGAAGTTTACGCGGGCAAATACCGGAAATTATCTTGGGAAATGCGGAAACGCTGCAAAAATAACCATGTTGGGCGGCAGGAGAAACAAACGGGGGCGGCGAAATCAACCCCTATGTCCAACCCGTCTCTTCCGTTGACGCGCCGCGACCTGGCGCGAATGGCCCTGGCCGGAACTGCGAGCGTTCTGCTGATGACCACCAATGTCCCTACCTATGCCGACGATGCCCCTGCCGAAGCTGCAAAGCCCGCCGAGGGTACTGCAAAGCCCACCGAGGGCGAGGCGCTGTCCGAAGCCGTGCCCACGGCGGCGGGTTATACGCCAAGCGAGTCGCAGAAGCGCGAAGCCCTGGCGGCATTGAAAGGCTACCCCGGCGCATTCGCCAAAGCGCGAGCCTTTCCCCTCGCCAATGATGTGGAACCGGCCTTTATGCCCTACCCGCCGATGGCTCCGGTGAAAAAAGGAGCGTCCCGCTGATGGCCGATACGCCTTTGCCTTTTGCCACAGTGGTGCAGCTTGCCGATGCGCTGCGCCGACGCATTGTGTCCAGCGTGGAATTGACCGAAGACTATCTGAAACGGCTGGAAACGCTTGGCCCGCAACTAGGCGCACTCGCTTTTCCCATGCGCGACTCGGCGCTGGCCCAGGCGCGCGAGGCGGACAAGCTGCTCAAACGGGAGATTGGCGGCGGGCGGGCGCGCAGCGTGCTGCTGGGCATCCCCTACGGCGTCAAAGACCTGCTCGCCACCGACAACGCGCCCACCGAATGGGGCAGCCCGGCGCATGAAGGCCAGAAGTTTGACTTTAACGCCACCGTTGTGGAGAAGCTGAACGCTTTGGGCGCTGTTCTCATCGGCAAGCTGAGCATGGTGGAGCTGGCCGGCGGCGGCGGCTATCGCTACGCAGGCGCAAGCATCACCGGGCCGGGCCGGACGCCGTGGAACGCGGAGCACTGGGCAGGAGGATCGTCGTCCGGGCCGGGTTCGGCGACGGCGGCAGGATTGGTCGGCTTCAGCATTGGGTCGGAAACATGGGGGAGCATCGTCTGCCCGTCGTCGTTTTGCGGGGTAACCGGCCTGCGCCCGACATTCGGGCGCGTCAGCCGTCACGGGGCGATGGCGCTGTCGTGGACGATGGACAAGCTCGGCCCGATGGCGCGGAGCGCGGAAGATTGCGGCCTTTTGCTGGAAGCTATCGCCGGGCAGGACGACCGGGACCGCACAACGTCGGGGGCCAGTGCCTTCAAAGCGGGCAAGGCGCGCGGCGTCAAGGGCCTGCGCGTGGGCGTGGTGCGCCCCGACTACGGCAAAACGCCGCAGCCCGAAACCAACGCAGTGTTTGAAGCCGCATTGGAAGCATTGCGCGGGCTGGGCGTTGTCTTAACAGATGCCACGCTGCCTGACCTGCCCACCGATGAAGCGGCAGGGACAATTATCAATGTGGAAGGGTCGTCGGCATTTGAGGATGTCCTCCGCGATCAGTCACGCCTGGGCAGCCTGAACGATGCTGAGCAGCAGGGCGGGCTTTTGGCGGGGCTGGTCACGCCGGGCGTGGACTATGTGCGCTCTCAGCGCATCCGCACATTAGCGCAGCGCCAGACCGCCGAGATGTTCACAAAGTACGATGCTCTGGTCGCGCCGGGCTACTTGCAGGTCGCCCCGCCAATCACATCCAGCCTAGACGATTACTTCACCGGGTCAGACAAGGGCCTGGGGGGCCTGGGCAACCTGACCGGCATTCCCGCGCTGTGCGTGCCGATGGGCTTTGGACAGGGCCACCTGCCCCTGGGCTTGCAGTTTGTCGGGGCGGCCTATGACGAGCGCGCCCTGCTGTCGCTGGGCATGGCGTACCAGAAGGTAACAAACTGGCACCACGAGCGCCCGCCTGCCCCGTTCGGCTGACGCGCCGGGGCAATTACGGCGCGGCAGACGCCCGCAGGCGACGCCGCACTTCGCGCAGCACATGCGCCCCGCCAATCAATAAAGCCACGCCTGCAACAGCATACGCCCACCAGGGCAGGCCGTGCCCGAACAGCAAAACATACGCATACGGCATCACCCAGAAGAAGACGGCCAGCGCGATCACCGCGCGCGTGGACTGGCGGCGGCGCACCCGCGCCGCAAGCCAGGCCATCGTTCCCCAAAACAGCGGATGGTGGGCGAGATACAAACACGCAAACAGAGCCGCATTGACGCCGTAAGAATTCCCCAGGCGCAGCACATGCGCCCACAAATGCAGTGCGGCCTCACTCAATAGCAGCTTCCATCTTAGCCAAACGCAATTCTTATCCTAGTCAAAGGCAATCGGCGGGGGCGGCAGCACAGCGCCTGCGTCCCGGCACGCCGCAAAATACTCAAACACATGTGCCTGCGTCGTGGGGCAGTAGTCGCGTGGGAGCGGGAACAACGCGGGGCACACGCGCAGGGGAACACACAACGGCAAGCCAAGAGATGTTATTGTTTGCCGTGCCTGCACATACTCTTCTTCGGCGCAAAACGCGATAAACTTCAGGCCGTCAAAGCCTAAGCCATATTTCACCAAGACTTCCAGGCTCGGGTAGCGTCCCTCGTGCGCGTGCGCATGGAGCAGGCTTTGCTTTTGCACACTGTCCGTGATGGGGGCATAGGCGGCTTTGTCAAACCAAGCTTTGGTGTTGTAGGGAAGCAGAGCCGTGCCCGGCAGGGCCAGCACATCGGCCCGGTCAAAGGCCAGCAGGACGTGGGGGTAGCCCTGCTTCAGCTTGTCGGCCAAGAGGGGCGTGTGGGCGTGCAGGGATAAATGGACGTAGTCGGCGAGGCCCAGCCTGCGGTCGCGCCGGGCAGCGGTGGCGCGAGGCAGAATGCCACGGCCCGCGAGGACGCTTTGCGGGTACAATGCGCTGTCCTGCACGATCCGCAGCAGATAATGCAGCGGGGCAGCGTGGTACACACAAGCAGAGTTGGGCATGGCGAGTGCGCATTCGCGGGGCGGTTTAAAAGCGACGGCGTCTGCCTACGACTGCATCGTCAAACGCTTGTCGCTGCGCGGGGCTGTCACGAACGATGCTTCCAAACCCGCCCGGCGCACCGACAGAAAGGCAGCGACGCATTGGGCATCCCACTGCGTCCCCACCCCGGCTTCCAGAATGGACAGCGCTTTCTCGGCATCCATGCCCTTGCGATACGGCCTGTCCGTGGTCATGGCGGAATACGAGTCCGCGACGGCCATCAGGCGCGCCAATAGCGGCGTTTCCTCGCCTACGAGGCCAAAGGGATAGCCTTTGCCGTCCCAGCGCTCGTGGTGGTGACGCACGGCATCCAGGGTTGCTTCAAAGCCAGGCACGGCCCCCACAATAATGCTTCCCATCATGGGGTGCTGCTGCACCGCGCGCACTTCGGCCTCGCTCAAGGTGCCCGGCTTGCGCAGGATGGCATCAGGCACGCCGATCTTCCCGACATCATGCAGCAGGGCAGCAATGCGCACAATGTCTAGTGTCGCGTCGTCCATGCCTAGCGCCTGCCCGATTTGCAGCGAGTAGGTCATGACGTCTTCGCTGTGACGGCGCGTGTAGCGGTCTTTGTTGTCTACCGCTGTGACCAGGGCATTGAGGATAGAGTAGCTGCCCATGGAGCAGGACAGGCTGGTACGCAGGTACTCGGACAAATCGGTGCCGCCCGGCGCCCCATACTTGACGCGGCGCAGGCGCGTGTCTGCGGCTTCCAGCGCCTCCAGGCGCGTCGGGGCATCGTCGGGGAACACGGCCATGCCGACTGAAAGAGACAGGGGAATGACAACATCGTAGCCGGCAGGCCGGTAGCCGGTGCTTTCCAGGCAGGCCGCCAGGCGGCGCTCCAATTCTTCGGCTTCGGCTTTGGAGACGCACGGCATGAGCAGGGCGAACTCATCGCCCCCGAAGCGCGCCAGCGTATCATAAGAGCGGCAGACGTTGGCAAGCGCACCGGCGACTGTGCGCAGCACTTCGTCCCCGACCTGGTGGCCGTAGGCGTCATTAAAGAACTTGAAGTTGTCCATGTCAATGACGGCGATTGCCAGTGTCTGCCCGTCACACTGGGCACGGTCGGCCTCTTCGTGCAATCTGTTGTGGAACGCTCTATGGTTCAGCAGCCCCGTAAGCGGGTCACGGTCTGCGCGCGCAATCGCTTCCGACAGCAGGGTCTGCTTGGCTTCAAACTCCGCGCTGTGGCTCATTGCCGCCCCAATCAGCCCGGCCATCAGCTGCAGCGTGTGAATGTCCATCGCGCTGAACGCGTACAATTCGGGCGACTGCACCTGCATCACGCCCACCGGCTGGCGGTTGTACAGCAGCGGCACGACAATCAAGGAGCGTGCGCCCAAACGGCGGCACAGGTGCAAATCCACGCGCGGGTCACGCTCGGCATCGTTGCAACAAAGGATTTCGCCGGTCTGCACGCACTCGCGCGACAGCCCGGCCACCGACGCTTCCCGCAGCTCCAGAAACGATGCCGCGCGCCCGCTCGCCGCCCGCGCCGTCAGTGTCTCGCCTTCCAAAAGCTCAATCACCACCCCGCTCGCCTGCGTCAAGGCCTGCGTGCGCACGGCAATTAAATCCATGACCGCCTGCAAGTCCAGCTCGGCAGTGGCGATGTCATACTGTGTCGTGATAATGGACGAGAAGCGTTCCCCGTCACGCCGCAGGTCTTGCTCAGCCCGGCGGCGCTCGCCCACTTCCGCTTCCAAGTCCACCAGGCGGCGCTCCACCAGGCTTGCCAGTTGATGCTTTTCGCGGCGCAGGGCTTCTTCCCGGCGCAGGTTCTGCACAAAAGCCTGCTCCATAATCAGCAGGCCGCCGATGAGCACCAGGCGCATGACCAAAGCGCCCATGTCGGATTGCAGCTGCAAAGGCGATGCTTGCCCATGGGGATGCGTCTGCGGGATCAGCAGGCAGTTGTAGAACGTCAGGCACAGCAGCAGCGCGCACAGCACTGTCCATGTCCACCGCTTGCCGTACAGCAGGAACAGGCGCAGCGCCATGCCGGCAGCGGCCAGTTGCAGAAATATCGCAGCCCCAATGACAATCATGCGCACGCTCCCTGTGCAAAGCAGCCTGAAAGGCCGAGCCGTGAATCGCTGCCCTTGCTTGCCCTCCGATTGTATCATAGTTTTGGGGAATGCGCAAGAAGCGCGCGGCGTAAAATCCTGCCTTGAAACCCTGCTTTGAGGAGTTTCCACAAGCCCTCTCCAAGCCATCAGCACCCAATCCTTGCGCCAATCGGGTACAACACAGACGCTGACCACTGCGGCAGATATTTCTATGACCTCTGTTCCTATGACCCCTGTTCCTAAGACCCCGCCCGACACTTCCCCTTCCCTGCGCGTTGACGGCTGCACTGTCTGCACCCGCCTGCTTGCGCCCACACCAAACGCGCGCCGCGAGCCGGGCCTGCCGCTGCTGTTTCTGCACGGGCTGGGCTGCTCCGGCGATGCCTGGAAGCCGGTCTTGGATACTCTTTCCCAGACCGGCTGCGCCCAGGCTGTTGCTGCCCCCGACCTGCCCGGCTACGGCCATTCCGAATGCTCGCAAGGCGCACTGGGCATGGAGGCCTTGGGCGACTGGACAGCCGACTTTCTGGACAGCCTCAATTTGGCGCGCGTGCATGTCAGCGGCCATTCTATGGGATGCCAGGTGGCTCTCGCCCTTGCCCGACGCCACCCCGAGCGCGTCGCCAGCCTGCTTCTGGTCGGCCCCACCATAGGACGACGCCTTGTTCCCTTGTGGCGCTACGCCCTCGGCCTTGCCCTAGACGGCTTCGCGGAGCCGCCTCGCTACAACCTGACCCTGGCCCGGATGTATGCGCAGATGGACGCTGTCCGCTATTTCGCCACTGTCCACCGCATGATGCAGGACGATCCTTTTGCCCATGCCTCCCAAGTGGCTGCGCCCACGCTGATTGTGCGCGGCGCCCGCGACTTTGTTGTTCCCACCCGCGCCGCCCGCGCGCTGGCCGCCGCCCTGCCGCACGGGCGCTATTTGGAAGTTCCCCGCGCCGCCCACGCCCTGCAATTTGAAGAGCCGGACGCGTTTCTCGATCTTGCCGAACCGTTCTGGCAAGCGTCTGCCCAGCCTGCCGGGTGAAGGGCAAAGCGTTTCCCCTGGCGTCCCCAAGGCTTTCCCCAGGCTGATTAACAGCGCTTCCAGCCCCTACCAACGGCGGACGGAATTGTTCCGTCGTTGGTGCGCGCTTGGCAGCCCCCAGCAAACCCGGTGCGACGCCTAAAAAACGCCTCGGCAGCGCCCTCCTCACGCTGTCGCCTGCGTCCCAGGCGCGTTGACAAACCGGCCCTGCTTCCAGTATAATTAGGAACAGTTCGCGATAACTTGCCATCACTTCGCCATTTGTTTTTAGGCCACACGAAAGCAAACCATGTCCGTGTCAACCAAGCGCCGGCAGACTATCCAAAAGCAAGCCGTGCTGGATGCCGTTCGGCAGGCCACGCCGTCGCACCCAACGGCGGCAGACATCTTCGGGCAGGTGCGGCCTCTGCTGCCCACCCTGTCGTTTGGGACTGTTTACCGCGTCCTGCACGGCTTGGTGGAGGATGGCGACATTGTGGAAATCCGGCAGGCCGGCGGCCCGGCTCACTACGATGCCGACACGCAGGAGCATGACCATATCATCTGCGCCCGGTGCGGGGCGGTGGGCGATGTTCACCTGCGCCCGTTGTTTTCGCTGGAAGAATGCGGGCAGCCGCAAACCGACTTTGCTGTGTGGGGCTACCGGCTGGAGTTCCACGGGCTGTGCCCCGCGTGCCGCCGCGCCTCGCAGACTTTGCCTCTGCCTGTCCTCCATTGCGAGGTGTTCCCATGCTGAGCATGACCAAACGCGCCGATTATGCGCTGCTTGCCCTGTCGTATCTAGCATCGGTCGCCGAAGAGGCTCCGCAGCGGCTGGTCAACACCAAAGAAATTGCCGACCAGTTTGAAATCCCGCAGGAGCTGCTGGCAAAGCTGCTGCAAACGCTTGCCAAAAACGGGTTAGTCGCCTCGCACCCCGGCCCGACCGGCGGCTACCGCCTGCTGCACCCCGCCGCGCAAATCAGCGTCGCCCAGGTGATGACCCTGGTGGACGGCCCGGTCGCCCTGTTGAACTGTTCCAACGGGCAGGGCGACCTGTGCAAGCAGTTCAGCAAATGCACCATTCGCGACCCGCTCGCCGAGATTGAAAGCCGGGTCAAAACTCTGCTGGAAGCCATTTCCATTGCGGAGATTACCCTGCCCCAGCCCGCCCCCGCCTTTGAAGACTTCTCCCACCGCCACTTCGCCGCTGGTTTGACTGTTGGGTAACAGGGCGACAAGTCTGTCAGCCAGCACGAGAGGAAGGAACTATGCCGGTAAATGAACCAAGCCGCAAGGTCAAAGTCGCTGTCTTTGCCCTAGGTGGCGGCCTGCTGCTTGTTGCCTTAGCAAGTGCTGTCGCCCTTGAATTTGGTGGCTTGCCCCTTCTACACTGGGCAGCGGCACATCCGGCAGCGCGGGCAAAGTACGACCCGCATCACTGGCTAAGCCGACTTCTTGCTTTGTGTATCCTTCTCTCAATAGGACATACCGCTTTCGCAGCTTTCGCAGCAATGCGCAACCCAGCCGCGAAGCTTCTGGCCTGGCAGCGCGTGTTCCTGCCGTGGCGCAAAGAAAAGCCGATGATGGCAGAACAGCCGATGTCCAAAACGGCAGAATAAAGCCTGAAGCGATAACACGTTGCCAATGCAACCTTTGCGCCTTTCGCGTGTCTCATTGAGGCAGGAGGGGCACGTTATGGCGACTGCCGATGTTCTTTATTCCGACAGCCTCGTAGAGATAACACAAGGCGCGATTTGCTTTAGAAACTACTACTTCCCCTTCGGCTCCAGGCGCGTTTCTTTCTCAGACATAAGCCATATCACAACAGAAAAGCCGAGCCTGCTTAATGGACAGTATAAACTGCACGGCACAGGCGACTTTGTCACCTGGTTCCCAAGGGATTGGAAGCGCCCGCAGCGAGCGGTGATTTTCTTTGCACAAATGCGCGGTTCATCGCGCCGCATCGGCTTTACCGTGGAAGACGCCGCACAAGTAGAGCGCCTTTTGCAGAACAACAACCTGCTTGCCCGCAGGGCAGCGGCTTGATAAATCCAGGCCGCCAAGCGAAAGCAGAGAAAGCAAAAGTCTGCCACAGGCTGTTAAGTTAAAACAAGCATCTTTGCCGCGCGGCGGGCACAAGTGCGAGCCGTGGAACAGAAAGCGGAGGGTACAATAAACCTATTCGCCTTTTCCGGCAAGAAGGCGCGCAGAGAACAAGCCCGCCCGGAGCTTGTTCCGGGCCAACGCCGTGCCTGCTGCGCTCCATTCCAGCCCGTTTTCATCAAGGACAATGGCATGCAATTCCCCTTGTATTTTGACAACAATGCCACCACGCCGTGCGACCCGCGCGTCCTAGAGGCAATGCTGCCATGCTTTGGGGTGCGCTACGGCAATGCCGCCTCGCGGGGGCACTCGCTGGGCTGGCAGGCCGAGGAGATGGTGGAGCAGGCCCGCGCGCAGGTCGCGTCGCTGATTGGGGCCGAGGCGCGCGAGATTGTGTGGACATCGGGGGCCACCGAAGCCGATAACCTGGCACTCAAAGGCGTTGCCGAAGCGTATGCGAGTAAAGGGCAGCACCTGATCACGGTGGCGACAGAGCACAAGGCCGTGCTGGACACGGCGCACTTTTTGGAAGCGCAGGGCAAGCGCGTGACCATCCTGCCCGTGGACAGCAATGGCCTCATAGACCTGGGGCAGTTGGCGGACGCTATCAGCGACGACACTGTTCTGGTGTCGGTGATGTGGGCCAACAATGAAACCGGCGTCTTGCAGCCGGTGGCCGAGATTGGGGCGCTGTGCCGCGAGCGGGGCGTCTTGTTCCATTCGGATGCGACGCAGGCGGTGGGCAAGATACCCACCGATGTGCAAAGCGCCAATATAGACTTGATGTCGCTGACGGCCCACAAGATGTACGGGCCTAAGGGGGCAGGCGCGCTGTATGTGCGTCGGCGCAGCCCGCGCGTATCGCTGGCGGCGCAGATGCACGGCGGCGGGCACGAGCGCGGCATGCGTTCCGGCACGCTGAACGTGCCGGGCATTGTCGGCTTGGGGGCGGCGGCACTGGCTGCCCGCGAGGACAGGACAGCGGACAGTGTGCGCACGCAGGCATTGCGTGACATGCTGGAGCGCGGCCTGCTGGCAGCGGTAGGAGGCAGGGCGCGGGTCAATGGCGGCGGGGCGGCGCGTCTGCCGACCACCACCAACATTTCGTTTGACGGCCTGGCCTCCGATGCGCTGATGGCAGGCATGCCCGAAGTAGCCTGCTCGTCGGGGTCGGCGTGCTCGTCGGCATCTATCAGCCCGTCGCATGTGCTGCGGGCGATGGGCTTGTCCGACCAAGCCGCGCACGGCTCGCTGCGCTTCGGCCTGTCGCGGTGGACAACAGCCGAAGAAGTGGACTTTGTTATCCATCGTGTCGCGCAGGTGGCCGACAAGATGCGCGCTCTGACCGACAGGCCGAAAGCGATGGCCCTCCGATGACACAATGCCCCCACTGCGGAAAACGCCTCTTGTCGCACGCCAGCGCCTGCTGCAACTGGTGCGGCGCAACCATCAACGATGCCGAGTATCAAGCCCAGGCGCAGGCGGAGCGCGAGGCCTACTTTGCGCAGGCGGCAGCGCATGATGCCCAAAGCCTCGCCGCTGCGGAAGCGCTTCTCGTGACCGGCGCGGCTTATAACCCGTGGATGCTCGCGCCCGCCCCCAGCCGCCAACAAGCGCCGCCCGCCACAAGCCGGGAGGCGGCCCCTTTGCTGCCAAACGGCACATCCGCCCGCATGCCCGCGCGCGGCACGCGTTCGGTGGGGGCGCAGGCCAGCCAGCAAGCCGCAAGCGGCGATGCCTCAGGCGAGCCAATCCCCAGCGAAGCCGAGGAAGCCGGGGAGCGGTTCCGGCATTTGGAGCTTTAAGCCAACGCGCAACCAGCACGAAACAAGGGACGAGAACAGATGGCACCGGAAGAGCAAAGCAAGGTTTCGCAGTCTTCGGCGGCGGCGAGCGCCCGCGTGACCCCCCACGAGCTTGCCCAGGCTGTCGCCCGCATTGAAGCGCGCCAGGCTGAAGAAGCGAGGCGTCAGCAGGAAACTATTCCCATTGGGCAGGCCGTGCAGGAATTGGGGCTTGGCCTGGCTCCCGAGGAGATACTGGCCGAAATAGAAGCGCAGCGCGGGCAGGAAGCCCATCGGCTGGCGGATCAATTGGCCGATGTTCCCCCGCCGCGCGCAGCTACGCCCCCTCTCGTTCCCGCTTCCCGCGCAGCCACGCCTCCTGTCACTCCCACCCTCAGCGCTTCCCCAGCCGCGCCTGTTCCAACTCCCAGCATTGCCCCTGCCGCACCCACTTTGGCATCGGCTCAGCCTGCGGCCAGCGCGGAAGTCGCTAGCTGCCCGGCCTGCGGGCGCAAGCTTTTGACCCGCGCCAGCGCCCTGTGCAATTGGTGCGGCGAGCGCATTGAAAACCCCGACTATCAGGCCCAGGCGGAAGCGCAGCGCCACGCGCTTGACCAGGCCGAGCGCACGCAGGTGGACAGCATCGCGCAGGAGGAAGCCAAGTTTGGCGTCTTCGGACGGCTGAAGCGCCGCGCCAAGCTGGGCCAGGGGCCAAAGCCGGGTTTGGGGTGAAACGTCTGCCCCGCGCACGTTTTTTTCCAGCGAAATGTCTGTAAATACATGTGCTTGCTTCCACGGCCTGACCGCATTGCTTGCGCGTTTCCCCCGCTGATAAAAGGCCTTGCCCTCGCATACCAACGGCGGACGGTTTTGTTCCGTCGTTGGTTCGGGCTGGACACGCGCTTGCCCCGCCTCAGAGTGTGTGTAAAAAAACCTTGAAGAGGCCCCCCCGCCCCAATAATGGGGAGCCGGAAGGAAGTCGGAGCAGAGCAAGCGGCGGTGTGGTGAGTGCTTTGTCTCTGTATTGCTCCCCATTATTGGGGCGGGGGGGCCTTCCTAGCACTTTCTATACACACTCTTAGACGCGCGGGCGGAATAGGGCGGCCTCCCCACGAAGCGGCGGCTTGCGTGGGCGCAGGCTTTGTGTTATGATAAGCGTGATCAAGGGCGGCAGTCGTTGCGGCTGCCGCTTTGCTTTGCGCGAGCAACTTTAAATGCGCGAGCAGGCGTAAAAAGGAAACAACATGCGTTACTCATTGCATTGTTCATGGCATTATTCATTGATACTGGCGGCGGCGTGGGCGGGGCTTGTGCCTGCCGCGTCCGGCGCAGCCGTGCCTAAAATCAACGCTGACAGCGGCTTTGACGTGCCCGCGGCGGCGATTGCCAAAGAAGCGCCCAATGCGTCCGCGTTCCCTAATGCCGGCGCGATTACCCTGCGCGACGAAACCACGGACGTTTTGCATGCCGACGGTTCCCATGCGGAATATGTCCATCAAACAATCAAAATCTTCAATCAGCGCGGGCGGGACAGCGCGGATGTCACTATTCCCTATAACGAGGCGACGCAGACGGTCACGGGTTTGCATGCCCGCACTCTCAAGCCGGATGGGAGCATTCTGCCGGTCAAGCCGGAGGAAGTGCATGTCAGCAGCCCCTACGCAGGGGACGCGATGTATGACGACGCCAAGTATGTGCGCTTTTCGCTGCCGGGCGTGGAAGACGGGGCGATTGTGGATTATGCGTACACAGTGACCACGCGCAAAGCCACGCTGCCGGGCCAGTATGCCGACCGGTGGACGTTTCAGGGCGACAGCGACCCGGTCAGGATGAGCCGCTTCACCCTGGTCGCGCCCGCCTCGCTCGCGCTGCAAACGCAGATGCACAACACGCCTGCCCTGACGCCGGTTGTCCGCACCAGCGCGGACGGCAAAACAAAAACCTATGTGTGGCAGATGCAGAACCTGGCCGACCTGACGTCCGAGCCGATGATGCCGCCCGGCGACACATACCTGCCCTGGATGGAAGTGACAACGCTGCGGTCGTGGCAGAGCGTAGCCGGCTGGTACCAAAAGCTCGCCGCCCCGCGCATGGCGGCAACGCCTGAGATTGCCGCCCTGGTGAAGCAGCTCACGGCGGGCAAAACTACGGACACGGACAAAGCGCGGGCGTTGTTTTACTGGGTGGAAAGCCGCACGCGCTATGTGGCCCTAGAGCTGGGGCTGTCCGCGTACCAGCCCCATGCCGCGGGTGAAGTCTGCCGCAACCGCTACGGCGACTGCAAAGACATGGCAACATTGCTGCTGACCATGCTGCACCAGGCGGGTATTCAGAGCGCCTGGCCCGTGCTGCTGGATGCGGGCAACAAAGAGCCGCAGCATGACCATTTGGCGTCGCCCGGCGCGTTTGACCATGCGATTGTGCGAGCAGATATTGACGGCAAGCCGTACTGGTTTGACTGCACCGCGGAACTGTCCGCGTTTGGGGAAATCCCGCAGGGCGACCGTGGCGTGGATGCGTTTGTGATACGCAATGGGGTCGGTTCGTTTGAAACCATCCCGCTTGGCCCGCCCGCTGTCAACGGCGAAGTGGATGATATTCAGGTGAACTTGCAGCCGGACGGCAGCGCGGACTGCACCACCAAGGTCGCGATGGTGGGGGACAACGCGCTCAGCCTGCGTTCGGGCCTGCGCTCGGTCAAGCCGGACCAGATACCGCAGGTCTTCCAGGGCATTGTGCGCAAGATGTCCGCCAACGCAACATTGACCAAAGACTCGTTCTCGCCGCCCGAAGACCGGGACGCGCCGGTGGAGATGGAGGTATCGTTCCACGCGCCCCTGTTTGTGCTGGTGGCAGGATCGCTGCTGATTTTAACAAACAACGGGGCGGACACCAGCCTGTTTGCCCCGGACACGCGCCGCTACCCGCTGTACCAGAGCGCCAACACGCAGTCGGTCAGCGACACGCGGATTGTTGTGCCCAAGGGGTATCATGTGCTGGTTCAGCCTGCCGACGTTCACCAAAAGACCGCGCTGGGGCAGATGGACATCACGTATACGCTGAGCGGCAATGTGCTGACCGCGCACAAAGTGTATCAGCAGCAGCCCACCACAGTCGCCCCGGCGGACTATCAAAAGCTGAAAACGCAGATGGAGCATTTGTCCGCCCAGGCCAAAGAGCCGATTGTGCTGCAAAAACTATCGTCTACAGACCATGTCACGAAAAGCTAAAGCGAGAAAAGAAGACAGAACTAGGATCAAATTATGATGGAACAACAAGGCGATGCGCCCGAGCCGCTCAACAACATGGAGCTGGAGTCGGCGGCATTGGGGCTGCGCATGGCCCTGGACGACGAAGAAGCCCTGGAAGCGCGCGGGCGCTTTCTGGAGCGCCTGCGGGTCAGCCCCCTCGCCGTCCCGACTATGACGCCTGTCCCCACCGACGCCGAAGGGCGCATGCTGCCCAATGCTGAAATCAACCTGCTGGTGGTCAACACGCCGGACGGTGTCAGCGGCATCCCGGCCTTCACCACGCTTGGGGGGCTGCGCGCCGCACTGCCGCAGATGGAAAACGGCATGTTCCTGACGGGCGGCGATCTGGGCAACATCTTAGGCCCCAGCGAGCACAAGCTGTTTGTGGACGGGCCGGACATCCACGTGGAGGTGGAAACCGCCGAGCTTCAGCAGATGGCATTTATCACCCAGCAGTATGTCGCCGCCGAACAGGCCGCGTCGCAGGGCAACGAACCCCTCGCCGACGCCCTGGAAGCCCTGCACGTCTCCGACACGCCGTCCGCGCGGGAAACAGTGGCGAAGGCGTTCCTAGAAGGCTTTGGCCTGTACCCGGTGGCGGGCGAAGGCGACGGCGAGGCGGAAGCCGTGGTGCTCAGCCAGCAGCAAGCCACAGAGGGCGAGCCGGGCCAGGAACTGGCCCTGCTGACAATTGAAGGCGCGCTGCCCTGCTTCACCAGCATGGCCGCTTTTCAGGCGTGGGATGCGACGCCGCGCGGCGCGATTCCTATCCCCGGCCAGATGATGGCCCCGCTCGCGACGCAGGCCGAAGTGGAGACAATCATTGTCAATCCGGGCACGCCCGCCGCGCGCGCGCTGCGGGTCGGCCAGGACCAAGTGGCAGTTATCTAGGTTGTGCCGGATAATTTCGGGGAACGGGGGTGTGGCAGATGCCGCACCCTTTTTTTGTGTGCGCGGGTCTGTGTGCGAGTTTAGGGCACAAAGTTAAACAACAGCGTCCGAGTGCCCTAAAAGTGATTCAATATGTAGAGATTATTGTCTAAATATGTGCATATGTTGGGCAAAAACTTCGCCAGTATCCTTGTCAAGTAGCAACAACTGTGCTATAATGGGCAAACTTCGTAATGAACGCCAAGAGAAGCCAACAGGCTAAGATAAGGCAGTGGGGCAGGGAAACGGTGATGCTGGAAACAAGGCAAACTTTTCATGAAGAGCTGGCTGCTCTGGATCAGCAAATCCTGCACATGGGCCGATTGACTGGTGGCATGGTGTCGGATGCCGTGGCGTCCATGCAGGAAGGTGACGTGCTGCTGGCGGAAATGGTAATTGGGCAGGACGATGTCGTGGATGCCATTGACATTGATATTGAAACGCGCTGCATGCGCCTGCTGGCCTTGCAGCAGCCGATGGCCCGCGACCTGCGTCAAATCGGCACGGCGCTCAAAGTTATCACTGATTTGGAGCGCATCGGCGACCATGCAGTAGACATCGCCAAGATCAGCCGGAAGCTGGGCACACAGTTCTTCTTGCGCAAGCCTTTGGTAGATTTGGGGCCGCTGGCAGCAATGGCGCAAGCCATGCTCAGCCAAAGCATGGAAGCATTGATACGGCATGACGACGCCCTCGCTGCGCAAATCTGCGCGGATGACGACCAGGTAGACGCCGCCTACAAGCGCCTGCGCGAAGAACTGTTTGCCATCTCGCAGCGCGAGCCGGAGCGCACAGCCCCGTCGTCCTACATGCTGCTGGCGATTACTTATCTGGAGCGTATCGCCGACCACGCCACCAATATCGCCGAGCGCGTGCATTATGTGGAAACCGGGCTGCGGGAACCACTCGCCCGCGACCTGCATCGCGAGGTACTGGACAGGCCGACGTTGGGAGCATGACAGACACCGGCAGCCAGTTCGCTGACAACCTGGCGCGTGTGCAGGAGCGTATCGCTAGGGCCACCGGGCGCGCGGGACGCAAAGCCGGCGACATTACCCTGGTGGCTGTGAGCAAGCGCCAAACTCCACAGGCTGTGCGGCAGGCTTTGGAGTGCGGGCTGCTTGACCTAGGCGAAAACTATGTGCAGGAAGCCCAGGACAAGCAAGATTTGCTGCCGCGTCAAGAGCTGGCTTCCGTGCGGTGGCACCTGATTGGGCACCTGCAAAGCAACAAGGCCAAGGCTGCCGTGGCTGTGTTTGACCTGATCCAAAGCGTGGACAGCGTGTCGCTTGCCCAGGCGATTGGGCGGCAGGCACAGGCGGCAGGCAAGGTGCAGGAGGTGCTGGTTCAGGTGCATTTGGGGGATGAGGCCACCAAATCGGGCATTGCGCCTGCGCAGGCAGTGGACATGGCGGGCGAGGTAGCCGCCGTTCCCAACATTGCACTGCGCGGCCTGATGGGGATTGCGCCGGGCGGGCAGGAGCCGCAGCCTTATTTCCAGCAGTTGCGCGGCCTGTTTGAAGCCTTGCCCCCGGCGCATCGGCAGACGCTTTCCATGGGCATGACCGGCGACTTTGAGGCCGCCATCAGCGAAGGCGCGACCATGCTACGGATCGGCACGGCTTTGTTTGGGCCGCGCACAAATTGAAGACGCACAAAGCGCCCGCGCGCAAAATAGCCGCAGCAGAACACGACCACAAGACACGACAGGAGGCTTGGCAGCATGATCAACCAGAATGCAGAGGCGGATTACGATGAGGCACGTCCCAACAAAGGGTTTTTGAGGCGGATGATGGACAAGATTGTCCCGCAGGACGAGTATGAGGAAGAGGAAGAGGCGGCTGAGCCTCAGCCGCAGCCCCAGGCACAGCAGACGCCTGCGGCAGCATCGCCCCATGTCGTTACCACGCGGGCCAATGGCGGGTCACTGAACCCTGTCCGCAAAGGCATTACCCCGCTGCGCATTGAGCAGACGCGCCGCACGCATATCACCGTTCGCCGCGCCGTGCATTCGTTTGACGATGCCCGCCGCGCTGCCGATGGCCTCAAGGATGGACAGCAGCAGATTGTCAACCTGGAACAGACCCCTGCTGATATGGCTGAGCGCATCACGGACTTCCTGAACGGCGCGACTTATGCCCTGGAAGGCAGCGTGGAAAAGATTGGCGAGCAGGTTTATCTGTTCACGCCCAGCAGCGTCACCATTGACGTGGAAGAAAAGCCCGCCGCTTCCTCGCGCGCGTCGTTTTTGGACTAATCTGCAAGCCTTGAGCTAACCTGCCATTGCGCGGCGTGCTTTCTGCTCCCGTCTTCGCCTTCGCATGGGAGCAGGCATTTGTCTGCGCGTTGGCTTCATAGGCTGCCGCCGCAACTTCTTTTTCCATCGCAATTTCTCTCTTTCCAAAGGACCCTATCGCTGTGCTTGCCGACAAGAAGCTTGCTGTGCTCGGTGCGGGGATGATGGGCAGCGCCCTCGCACTAGGATTGGTGCAGGCGGGCGCGATGCCTGCCGCGCAGATCACCCTGTTTGACACGCACCTCGCCAAAGCGCGCGCTGTCGCCGATACTTTGGGGGCAGGAGCCAGCACTGCCGACACGGCGCGCGAGGCTGTGGCCCATGCCGACCTGGTGCTGCTGGCCGTCAAGCCTCCTATTATTCCCGACCTGCTGGCCTTTATTTCCCCTGTGCTCACCCCCCGCCACTTAGTCATCTCCATCGCGGCGGGCATCCGCCTCGTTAGGATGGAGGCGCTTATTCCCGCGGATGTGCCGCTTGTGCGCACCATGCCCAACACGCCGTGCCTGGTGGGGACTGGCGCGACTGCCTTGTGCCGGGGGACGCATGCGACCGAGGCGCACCTGGCCCTTGCGCAGGCGCTGTTTGCATCGGTGGGCGTGTCGGTGGAGGTGGAAGAGCGCCTGCTGGATGCGGTCACCGGCCTGTCCGGCTCCGGGCCTGCCTATGTGTATTTGATGATTGAAGCCCTGGCAGACGGCGGCGTGCAGGCGGGCCTGACACGCGCCACCGCGCGCCTGCTGGCGGCCCAAACTGTGATGGGAGCCGCGCAAATGGTGCTGGCTTCCGACCAGCACCCCGCCCAGCTTAAAGACAACGTCACCACGCCCGGCGGCACGACCATCGCCGCCCTCGCCGTGCTGGAGCGTGCAGGCTTTCGCACCGCCCTGATGGATGCCATTGAAGCCGCCGCCACCCGCTCCAAAGAGCTTTCCTAGCTTTCCCACTCGCTTGCGTGCTCCGGCGCTGTCTGTCAATAGCAGCCTAGCTCGGAGCACCTGCCAGAACAGGGATTAACCTGGCTTCTGCTTTGTGCTTAGCCTGCGCGCAATCCAATTGGCCGTTAAAGTGAGAAGCAGCGCCACTAGACATTCCATTGTCATTAAGAACGCTGTGACAGGCCATAGAAAGGTACCTATGTCTAACTTGGGCATCAAAGGCAAAAAGTAGTAGCGTGTCACTGCGCTGTCACTGGCGTCCACCTGGGAGATAGGCGGAAACAGCAGAATTGCCCAGCCGCAGGCTATTCTGCACCAGCGAATGGTGCGCTCGGCAGGCGGAAGCGTTTCCGCACGGGCTTTGTACAGTAATCTTTTCATTGCCGCCTCACTATGTGCAAAACCATCTCTACGCGCTTTGGGAGTGTCTACTTCGGCTCGGTTTCTCCCCTGTGCCGCCCTGTCATTGCCTACGCTTTGCTTTGGCTTTGTTTGCGGCTTTCTACGGCCTGCCAACGACGGACGGTTTTGTTCCGTCGTTGGTACGCGCTGGGAAAACCATAGAAACGCGTGTGCAATGTTAAAACAGCGACCTCAACGCACGGCGAAAAGGCGCAGGATTATCACAAGCCGCGCATTCCCCAATGCGCCTTAATCAGCCACAGGGTAGCCGCGCTCGCGCAGGGCAGCCAAAATGCGCTGCTGATGGGCGGCATCGCGCACTTCGGCCAATATCTCTACGCCGGTCATGCCGAACTCCACGGTCGGGCTGAGACGGTTGTGGCTAACCGTGATAATATTGCCGCGCTCCCCCGCCACAACGTCTAACAGGGCGGCCAGCCCGCCCGGCTTGTCGTCGCAGGCGGTGAAGAGGCGCAGGTAGCGCTCCTGACGCAGCATTTCGCGCTGGGTGATGTCCGCCAAAGCCAGGGCGTCAATGTTGCCCCCGCACAAAATCGCCACGGTCTTGCCCCGCGCAGGCGTCCGCCCGGCAATCAAGGCGGCCAGACCTGCCGCGCCGCTCGGCTCCACCACCAATTTGGCGCGCTCCAGCAGCAACAGCAAAGCCTGCGCCACGCTCGCATCCGGCACGGATACCACGTCGTCGGCGTACTTGTGAATATACTCCCAGGTGCGCGGGGACGGGGATTTAATCGCGATGCCGTCGCAGATGGTGCGGACAGCGTGCGTGCGCGGCAGCAAATGCCCTGCCGCAAAGCTCTGCACCGCGCTGTCCGCGCCTTCGCTTTGGACGCCGACAATGCGGATGCCGGGCCGGGTTTCCTTCAGCGCACAGGCAACCCCGGCAAACAATCCGCCGCCGCCGATAGGAATGACAACGGTCTGCACATCGGGCACATCGGCGAGTATCTCTAAGCCCAATGTCCCCTGCCCTGTAATAATGCCGTCATTGTCATAAGCGGAAACATAAACCGCGCGGGTTTGGGCCACAAACTCCTGGCACGCCGCGACAGCGTCATCAAACCCGCGTCCGGCGAGGACAACGCGCGCGCCGTAGCTTTCCGTGGCCTTGATTTTAGCAATGCTTGCCGAGAGGGGCATGAAGATAGTCGCGGCAATCCCCAAACGCTGGGCCGCCAAAGCCACTCCCTGCGCATGGTTGCCCGCACTGGCCGCCGCCACGCCCGCCTGCCGCTCGTGCGCGGGAAGCTGCGACAGGCAGTAGGACGCGCCCCTAATCTTAAACGAGCCGGTGCGCTGCAAGTTCTCGCATTTGAGCAGCACATCCGCGTCCGCGCCAATCTTCTTGCTGACATTCACGCTGGACATCACCGGCGTGTGATGCGCGATGGCGCTGACAATGGGAACCGCGCTTTGTATGTCGGAAAGCGTAATCATCGCGGCCTTTCTTAAGTGCGCTGGCTGAAGCGGTCAGGGGAGAATATGCCCGGCCAACTGATTTTTGCCGGTTAAAGCTGCGGCTAGCCGGGAGTAGACTCATAGAACAAGTACCACTGGCCCTGGATGTGACGGTAGGCAATCTCCAAGTTTTCGCTGCCCGACTGGTAGTTGTCCAGGCTGCGGAGCCGGTGTACAGGGGGTTTTGCGCAGTACGCATAACCCTTAAACGTGTCGTTAGACAGCACCGAGCCTGTCACCCAAGAGTAGAAGTCTATTTCACTAGGCGTGTCCCCAACCTGAAAGCCTTTGGGAATACCGGCACTGCTCAGCAGAGAGCGGTATTGTGCAATGCGGGCCGGCGACACGCCCCCTGCGTTTGTATTGCTGGGCGATGCCCAATCAACATCAACCCACTGCACTCCTTTGTCAGTTTGCACCATGCGGGCTAGTTGGTCAAAGGCTGAGCGATGACGCGCAAAGTTGCTGAGGAGCTGATTGTCGGAAGGCGGCCCGCCCATGCTGAAAGCCCACGAAAGTAGGCCAATTGACAGCAACGGTGCCCCAATGACAAGGCCTGGAATAAGCAGCGCCTTCTTTTTAGGGGCGAGCCTTGCGGCTTTGTCGCCATGCACGAAAGGCAGGACGCATAAGGCCGCCACAGCGCCTAGCACTGCGCCAATAGCCAGCCCAACAAGCCCATACAAGACGCCCATAAAGACGATGCCGAAGTTATCGCCACCGGTAAAAATTGAAATGATTAGGAGGGCGGCAGCCCCGCCAACAATAGCGCCCAAAACAGCGCCAATAAGACCATAGCGAAAGCGCATCGGTTTCCCCAGCCCTAAGATAATCAACTGTATAATTCACTGTGCTCCCACCCTGGCTCGCGCTCGCATGAAACCCCATCGGCACTGTGGGAGTGAGTGCCTCTAAAGTCTGCGCGACGGATGGCGGGCACGCTTGACCAGAGCAACGATGCCAGCGAGGGCCGCAAAAGCCAGCGCGGTCGCCGCCAGCACCCAGCCAAAGTTCAGCGTTGGATAAGAGGAGTAGATGAGGAACGCCACCAGGACAGTGGCAATAGCGTAGCCGCGCACTTGGTTAAAAGCCCGGCTTGCTTTGCGGTAATTCAGTGGCATGGGCGCTTTCCTATGGGATATATGCCGCCCTGCCAGGCCGATGCCTGCACGAGAGTATCAACGGCAACAAAAATGCTTTGCGGGAGGGCAGGTGTAATTTAGAGAAACAGCGTGCCGGCAGACGCAACAACAGCCCGGCCAGTAATCTGCACCTGCGTCGCTTCTCCCCCAGCGCATTGCACCGAAACAGAGACATGGCCCCATCGCGCCCCGCCACGGCCTTGCTCGGTGCGGAATGACAGGGTCGGCCCTTCACTGTTTGGCAGCAGGCGGTGGCGAACGGCGTAGGCGGCAAATGCTCCCGTCGCGCTGCCGGTGACGGGGTCTTCCGGCAGGCCCGCGCCGGGGCAAAAGCAGCGGGCGCTGACAGCGATGCCCGGCGTATTGGGGGCTGCCAATGCCCAGACATACAGGCCATCGGGTGCGCCGGGCGCGGTCTGCAAGGCATAGAGACGCGCCATGTCGGGATGGAGGGCGCGAAGCGTGTCTTCATCCGCCACGCCAAGGCAGACAAACTCCGTCCCTACAGACGCAATCTGCACCGGCGCGGGGTGCAGTGCGGACGCGGGAAGGCCGAGCGCATGGAGAAACGGCGCGGCATCCACAACAGCGCCCAAGGCAGGCCGGGACAGAGTCAGAGTGATGTCGCCCAATGCGCTGACAGAAACAGGGATAATGCCCGCGTCCGTGGCGAACCGAACGGTGCCGGGGGCCGACAGGCGACGGCTATGCACCAACACGGCAGCAGCGGCAACCGTATCATGGCCGCAGAAGGGAATGCGCTTTGCGCCCGTATAATAGGCGGCGGCATAGTCGGCATCGGGGGTGGAGGGGGACGAGAGGAACGCGCTTTCCAGGTGCAGTTCGCCCGCGATAGCCTGCATCTGCGCAGGTGTCAGGCTGCCGTCATGGAAGACGACCCCGGCGGGGTTGCCTGCGCCACGCGTGTTTGTAAACGAGTCGGCAGTGTAGAACTCGGCTGGGGGCATAACGGAAGCGAGAACGTCAGTGGGCCGAGGCAGAGGTGGGGGGAGCGGGCATGCGGTGCAGCTCGTCTTCCATCTGCACCATGCGGTCATGGCAGGTACGGAGCAGGTCACGCACATCCGTGAGAGCGTTCTGGGCGGCCTGGCGGCGCGTCAGCCAGATGGCATACGTTCCCGAAGCGAGGGCGGCACTGGCGCAGGCCACGCTGACCAGGACAAACACCAGGGCCTGACGCGAGGCGCGGGCCAGCGGCATGGCAGCCTCTTCCGCCTCCTGCGCCAGCGAGGCAGAGAAGTAATCGGCGGCGGAATCTTCTGTGTCTGTGGGGGCGGCAGTGTCCCCTTCGCGCCTGCCGACCAGAGTCAGCATGCGGCGTTCTGCGTTAAAGCGTGTACCGTTTTTCTTCAACTTTGTTGTCTTCCATTGAAAAGATACGCTTGACAAAGGCGATCAGTTCCATCG
>JAABUQ010002107.1_pt1 | contig 40367 bp, 37 predicted proteins | sample 5560001 | NCBI WGS metagenome assembly JAABUQ01 (sample SAMN10711888, study PRJNA513371) | rock metagenome | isolation source: Antarctica rocks | place: Antarctica: Victoria Land, Finger Mt nord | collected 2015-12-18
GTCGGCCACGTAGACGTTCTCGCCCGTGTCGTAGGTCGGGAAGGTCGCGACGCCGAGCTCCCGGGCGAGCGCGAGCACGCGATCCTGGGTCGGGCCCACGAAGGTCCCACCGGCCTCGGAGATCACGCCGCCTCCGAGCTGGTGGTTGAACACGCGCCCCCCCACGCGGTCGCGCGCCTCGATGACCATGACCGACTTCCCCGCGTGCATCAGGCGGCGCGCCGCCGTCAGCCCGGCGAACCCGGCGCCGATGACGACGACCTCGACCTTGCGCGCCGGCCGGCGATGGGTCGGTCGCGGTGCGCGCCGCGCCTCGGCCGGACCGGCGCCCATCAGCGCCCCTGCGCCCGCGAGGGCGCCGGCTCCGAGGAACCGGCGGCGGCTGACCGCCTCCTGGCTCATCCATCTCCTCCCGTCCGCTTCCGAGCACCGACGACTTCGAGGTAGGCGCGAAGTATGCACCTCCCCGCGCAGCGGAGCGCCGGGTCCTCCCTGCGCAGCTAGCGGCGGCGCAGCGCGGGCAGGACCGTCTCTCCGTAGGTGCGGATGGTGCCGAGCGGGTCGGCCTGTCCGATGAGCTGCAGGCAGACGGCCGTCCCGCCGATCCCCTCGATCTGGCGGATGCGCTCGACGTGCTCCTCGGGGTCGGCGCCGACGATGAAGCCCTCCTTCGCGAACTGCTCGTCGGTCATCTGCTCGTCGGCGCGGCGCTGCATGTCCTCCTGGTCGGCGATGTCCTCGAGGTAGAGCTCGGGGAGCTGGGTCGGCTTCCAGCGGCGGGTGCCCGCGATGACCGCCTGCTCCTCCTGGGCCCATGCGATGCCCGTCTGGAGGATGATCTCGCCGACCTCCTTGCCGCTCTGCGCGCAGGACTCGCGGTAGGCGTCGATGACCTCGGGCGCCGAGGCGGGGTCGCCGAGGGTCCAGAGCCCGTCGCCGTAGCGGCCGCCGATCCGCGCCGCCTGGGGGCCGAAGGCGGAGACGTAGAGCTTGGGTCGGGAGGGAGGCCGGGTCCAGAGCTTGGCGTTCTCGAGGCGGAACCAGCCGCCGTCCATGCTCACCGTCTCTCCGTCCCACAGCCGCGTGATGGCCTCGAGGCCGCGCTCGAAGCGCTCGTGCTGCCCGGCCGGGGAGGGCCAGTCGAGCCCGAGCGGCGTCTCGTTGACCGCCTCGCCCGAGCCGACCCCGAGAAAGACGCGGCCCGGGTAGAGCGCCTCGAGCGTCGCGAACGCCTGGGCGATCACCCCGGGGTGGTAGTGGTGGACGACCGGCGTGACCCCGGTGCCGATCGGCTTGGTGGTTCGCTGCCCGATGGCGCCGAGGGTCACCCACGCCTGGGTCGCCAGCCCGTCGGGAAACCACGGCGCGAAGTGGTCCGAGACGCCCAGGCCGTCGAAGCCCGCCTCCTCGGCCGCGCGCGCCTGCTCGACCATATCGGCGGGACCGAACTCCTCGGTGGAGGCGGCGAACCAGTACTTCGTGTCGGTCATCCGAGCGGGGCGGGCATGGCTCGTGTGCGGATGCCCAGGCTCGAGGAGCTTCTAACTCGAGCCCGGAGCCGGCGCCGCCCTCGCCGGGGTCTGCCATCCTCCCGGGGCGATGCCCCGCCGTCTCGCTCTGTGCCTCGCCTTGCTCCTCGTCGCGGTGCTGCCGGCCACCCCGGCCCGCGCGGTGGTCGGCGGCAAGCCGGTCCCCCCGGGCCAGCTCCCGTTCGTCGCCAACGTGACCATCGGTGGATCCTTCGGCTGCACGGGGACGCTGGTGGCTCCCCAGTGGGTGCTCACCGCCGGGCACTGCGGCTCGCTCACCGGCTCGGTCTCCGAGGGGCTCGTGCCCTCTCCCATATCGCTACCGCCCTCTGCCTACGCGCTGACCCTCGGCACGGTCTACGCGTCGGGTCAGGGAGGCGAGCGCCACACGGTGCGTCAGGTGCGGGTCGACACGGACTACGTCGCGACGAACGGCACCGGCAACGACGTCACGCTCCTCGAGCTCGACCGCCCTTCGAAGATCACGCCGAAGCGGGTCGTCGCTCCCTCCGAGCGCTCGCGCTGGCTTCCGGGCGTGCTCTCCACCGTGGCGGGCTTCGGGACCACCTCCCAGGGCGCGACCGAGCCGCCCCGCCAGATGCAGGTCGCCCGCGTGCCGATCCAGAGCGACGCCTACTGCGCGAAGGCCTACGCCGGCGGGCTGAACACGGCCACCGACGACGGGTCCTACGACGCCGGCAGCATGCTCTGCGCCGGCTACCCCAAGGGGGGGACCGACACCTGCCAGGGAGACTCGGGCGGTCCGCTGCTCGTCTCCCTCCCCGGCGGGGGCACCGGCCTCGTCGGGGCCACGAGCTTCGGCAACGGCTGCGCCCAACCGGGCAAGCCGGGCGTGTACGCCCGGCTGGCCGAGGGGCCGATCCGCCACTTCCTCCAGAGCGTCGTGCCGGCGGCCCTCGCCCCCAACCCGCCGCGATCCTGCCCTCGGCTCGGAGGGCACCTCACCTTCCCGCTGCGGCTCGCCCGCGGCTCGCATCCGGTGCGCGCGCGCGTGTTCCTCGGTGCTCGCCTGCTGCGCTCCTACACGGGGCGCAGCGCGCGCCGCCTCCGGGCGATCCGGATCGCGCTACCGCGCGGCTCGCGCTTCACGATCACCATCCGGGTGCGCACCAGCGCGCATCGCACGGTGGTCATCGTCGACCGCCACGTCGGGTGCCGGGACGCGCGAACGCGGCGCGAGGGCTGATACTCCGGGACGGTCGGTCCCCTCAGCGCCACCCGCCCTCCTCGGACCCGGAGCTCAACGCATGATGAAGATCGAGGCCTACGTCCGGCACGAGGCGTTCGAGCCGATCCGCACCGAGCTGCTGGCGCTCGGCTTTCCCTCCATGTCGGTCACCGAGGTGCGCGGGTCTGGCCGCCAGAAGGGGATCACCGAGCGCTACCGCGGGGCGCAGCTCACCAACTACCTGCGTCCCAAGGTCAAGATCGAGTGCGTCGCGGCCGACGGCGACGTGCCGACGATCGTCGACACCGTCCTGCGGCACGGCCGCACCGGCGCGGTGGGAGACGGCAAGGTCTTCGTGATCCCCGTCGCCGAGGCCTACCGGGTCCGCACGGGGGAATCGGGCGAGGAGATCCTCCAGGCGCATCCCGGAGCCGCGGAATAGGGTCTCCGACCGCGCCTCCGGCGTGGCTGCGGCCGCCTACGCCACGGCGCGCAGCCGCCGAGCGCGCCGGCGTTCCTCCCCGTGCTCGCGCAGGAACTCGTCCAGGAACGACCACGTCGTCTCCCGCGCGGCGCGGCCGGTGAGCACGCCGAGGTGCCCTCCCGGGGCGCGCTCGAGCCGCACCCGGGGCGCGCCCGCCAGCAGCTTGGCCACGTGGTGCACCGCGGGGAGCGGCGCGATCCCGTCCCCCGTGCCGGCCACCGACATCACCGGCACGCGTACGTCGGCGAGCTCGATCACCCGCCCGTTCAGATCGAGGCGCCCCCCGGCCAGGTCGTTGGCGCGAAAGAAGCGGTGGTAGAGCTGGCCGAAGGTCCGGCCGGGGTAGGCGAGCATGTTGTCCGTGAAGCGGTCGACGGCTTCGATCTGCGCGAGGAAGTCGCGGTCGTCGAGGTTGAGCGCGATCGCCAGCGGCTTGGTCAGGTACTTGTCGAGGGAGGCGAGCTGGTAGGCGCGCTTGACGATCGGCGCGGGCGCGCCGCCCAGGGCGCGATAGATCGCCGTCCCGAGCAGCCCGCCGGTGAGGTTCACGAGCGGACGGAGCGGCGCGATCATCGGCACCTGGGTGAAGTCGAAGGGGCTCGCGACCATCGCCACCGAGCGCGCGCGACTCCCCCCCGGCCGCGACGAGCAGGGACATGATCCCGCCGAGGCACCAGCCGACGAGCTGCACGGGCCGGCCGGCGTGGTCGGCGCTCACGGCTTCGACGGCGCGCGGGATGACCTCCTCGACCCAGTGCTCGATGCCCAGGCTGCGGTCGCCGAAGGCGATCGAGCCGTAGTCGAGCAGGTAGGTCGGGTGTCCGGCGGCGAGGAGGTGCTCGGCCAGCGAGCAGCCGCGACGCAGGTCGAAGCAGAGCGCCGGGGCGGCCAGCGGCGGGACGAGCAGCACCGGCGAGCCCCGCAGGTCGTGCTCGTCGTGGGGCAGGTAGCGATGGACGGTGCGGTTGGGGCCCTCGTCGATGATCGCCGCCGGGAGCAGTCGCAGGTCGGCCAAGCCGCCCCGCAGGACGGCGTCGAAGACGTTGGCGGCGGCGGAGCCGACCGTGTCGGGCGTGGGAAGCAGGCGCATGGGAGAGGAGGCCGCGGCGCCGGCACACGGGGAGCGCCGCCGGGTGGGGCAGCGCGCGATTCTATCCCCCGGCTATGCCGCTGCGGCCTCGCCCGAGAACTCGAGCAGCAGCTTCGCGAAGCGCTCCGCCTCCTCGATCTGCGGGCAGTGGCCGCAGCGCTCGAAGAGCTCGAGCCGCGCTCCGGGCACGGCGGCGAGCACGCGCTCGGCGCCGCTCGAGAACACGAGCCGGTCGCGGTCGCCCCACACGAGCAGCACCGGGCCGGCGATCCGCGGCAGGTCGAACGGGTCACGCAGCTCGGGCAGCATGCGACGGGCGCTCTCCAGGTAGCGCGCGACGGTGTCGCGGTCGCGGTGGTGGCGCGTGAACGCGCTGATCACCGTGGGATCGACGCGGCGGGGATCCGCGAAGGCGAGGGTCGCGTAGACGCGCCCCACGACGGCACGCAGCGCGCGCGGCGCCACCGGCACGGGAAGGGCGAGGAGCGAGCGCAGCAGGCGGTCGCGCTCGATCATCCCGAACCAGCCGGCCATTTCGAGCCCCGCCGGGGCCACGGCGACCGTGCCCGCGAGCTGGCCGCCGCGGCGCTCGGCGAGGCGCAGCGCGACGCACCCGCCGAGGGAGTTGCCCACCGCCACCGCTCGCTTCGCGCCGTCCTCGAGCGCATAGTCGAGCACGCCGCCGGCAACCGCGTCGAGCTGGGGAAGCACCTCGCCCGGGCGCAGCCTGCCGCCCTCTCCGAAGCCAGGGAGGTCCACGGCGATCGCCCGCCGGTCGCCGCGCGCGAGCAGGGCGAGCGTGTGGCGCCAGGTGTCGGCGCTGTCGGAGAACCCGTGGAAGAGGAGGAGGGGCGCACCGTCGCCCTCGAGCTCGAGCACACGCGTCTCACAGCCGGCGAAGGAGCGTCGATACTCGAACAGCGGCTGCATCTCGGCCGTTGTATCGGCCGCCACGGACGCGCATTGCACCGGAAGGCGCTCGAGGTGTCAGAAGAGAGCGTTCGCGGGCCCGATCGCACCGGAGCCGTCCGCCGCCGCCTCTAGCGTTTCTCCCATGTTCGTACGGGATTGGCAGGACGGCCTCGAGGTGGAGAGGGCACTCCTGGTGCGCGAGATCGAGGCGCGCTGCAAGCGCGACGGTGCTCAGTACCTCAAGGTGCAGCTCGGCGACCGCACCGGCTCGGTGGCCGCGATGGTCTGGGAGGACGTCGCCGCGATGCGCGAGCTGTGCCGGTGCGGATGCGTCGTCTGGGTGCGCGCCCGCTACTCGGTGCACCCGCGCTACGGCCCGCAGCTCGCGCTGCTCGCCCTGCGCGCCGCGCGCGAGGAGGAGTACGAGCTCGACGACCTCCTCGACGGACCTCCGCGCACGGCCGCCCAGATGGAGGTGGACCTGCGCCAGCTCGTCGACACCGTCCAGAACTCGCACCTGAGCCGGCTCCTCGCGGCGCTCTTCGGGCCCGAGTCGCCGGTGTGGGCCCAGTTCCGCGAGGCGCCCGCGGCCAAGTACTACCACCAGGCCTACCGTCACGGGCTGCTCGAGCACTGCCTCACCGTGGCCCAGGCGGTCAGCGCGATCTCGGCGACCTTCCCGGGGATCGACCGGGACGTCGCGGTGACCGGCGCGCTGCTCCACGACATCGGCAAGCTCGAGGCCTACACGGCCGATCCGCCCTCGATCGACCTGACCGGCACCGGGCGCCTGCACGGGGAGATCCCGCTCGGCTACTACCGGATCCGGCGCGCGATCGAGGACCTGCCCGGCTTCCCCGCCGACATCGCCGAGGCGGTGCTGCACATCATCCTCTCCCATCACGGTGCGCTCGAGCACGGCTCGCCGGTGGTGCCGTGCACGCGGGAAGCGACGCTCGTGCACACCATCGACAACCTGGGCGGCAAGCTCGGGTCCTTCGACCGCCTGGAGAAGGAGCTGCCCGCGGGGCAGGCGTGGTCGGGCTATGACAAGGCGCTCGGGGCGGGCGCCTACTTCGCCGCGCGCGAAGCGGCGTAGGGCGCCGGCCGGGACCCTCACACGGGCGGCGCTCTGCGCCGGAAGCCCGCAAAGAGCGGGTGGACTCTGGCCTCCTCGCTCCCCGCTCGAGGCGCCGTTCTATGCTCGGGCGCGATGGCCAAGGACACCGAGAAGCTCATCCGTCAGCTCTCGCTGATCTCCTACCTGATGGCCGAGCGCCGGCCGGTGACGGCGCTGGAGATCCGGCGCGACGTCGAGGGCTACAGCGCGATGAACGAGGACGCCTTCGCGCGGCGCTTCTACGCCGACCGCTCCGAGCTCGAATCCCTGGGGATCCAGCTCACGATCGAGAAGCCCTCCGAGAGCGCCGCCGAGCAGGAGAACTACTCCTTGCCGCCCGAGAACTTCTTCCTCCCCGCGATCGAGTTCGGCGACTCCGAGCTCGCGGCGCTACAGACCGCGCTCTCCCTGCTCGACGGCGAGTTCGCCTACGCCGAGCCGCTGCGGCTCGCGCTCCAGCAGATCTCGTGGGGCCGTCCGAGTCCCCTGCAGGCTCCCGAGCAGCGCTCGGTGGCGCTGGGCATCACCGCCTCGGCCGGCGGCCACGAGCTCTCGGGACGCCTGGCCAAGGTGGAGACCGCGATCTTCCGCCGCAAGACGATCACCTTCGAGTACCACTCGCTCGAGCGCGACGCGGTTGGTCAGCGCAAGGTCGACCCCTACCAGCTCCTCTTCCAGGGTGGCCAGTTCTACCTCGTCGGCTACGCGCACGAGCGCGGGGCGCTTCGGGTCTTCCGCCTCACGCGCATGCGCGGGAAGGTGGGCTACGCCTCCAAGGCCGAGCACGACTTCCAGCGTCCGGCCGGCTTCGACCCACGCGTCTACGCCAACCGGATCCAGTGGCAGTTCGGAGAGCCGGTCGCCACCGCCGAGATCTGGATCGCCGAGCGGATCGCCTGGCAGGTCGAGCGCCACTTCGGACGCTACGGCGAGGTGCGCGGTGCGGGTGTCAACGGGGACGCGCACCGAATCTTCGCCACGCCGTACGCAAACGCCCGCCAGCTCATCGCGTGGGTTCTCGGGCTCGGCGAGAACGCGCGCGTGCTCGGGCCGCCGCCGCTGCTCGCCGAGCTGCGGGAGCGCGTCGGCGTGCTCGAGGAACGCCACGGCGCCGAGGAGCCGGAGCTCGCGCCGTCGCTCGCCGCTTTGCCTCCGGCCCCCCCGAGCTCCGACGAGCCCGAGCCGCCCGGGGAGGCCGCCATCCGCCCCGAGCGCTTCGCGCGCCTCGTCACGCTGGCGAGCATCCTCATCCAGGCCGGGCGCGAAGGACGCCGCCTCGACTCGGCCGAGATCCAGGAGCGCCTGCAGTTCTCCGAGGCCGAGCTGCGCGAGGACCTCGGCGTCCTGAACGTCGTGAACTTCGGCGCGGGCTCCTACATCCTCTACGCCGAGCTGGCCGAGGACGGCCAGATCGAGGTCGACCCCGACGCCTACTCGGACTCCTTCGCGCGTCCCGCGCGGCTCCTGCCCGTGGAGGCCAAGGCCCTCGTGGCCGCGATCGACCTGATCGGCGACCACATCCCGGACGGCTCCCTGGCCTCCGTGCGGGAGAAGGTCGTGCTCGCCCTCGGAGAGGACCCGGCCGCGGAGGGCCTGCAGGTCGCGAGCGCGGGCGGCGACGACTCGGAGATCGCCGCCGTGGTCTCCCGATCGATCTCCACGACGCGGCGCCTCGCGCTCGAGTACTACAAGGAGAACGAGGACCAGTTCAGCACGCGGACCGTGGAGCCCTACGGCCTCATCAACGGACGCGAGGGCTGGTACGTGGCCGCCTACGACCCCGACCGGGGAAGCGTGCGCCACTTCCGCCTCGACCGCGTCAAGTCCGCCTCGGTGACCGACGAGCGCTTCGAGCACCGCCCCGACGTCGACCTGGCCGCCGACGTCGACGGCTGGCCGCGCACGGGGGAGGTGCCGGCCTCCCGCACGGCGCGCGTGTGGATCTCACCCGAGCGCGCGCGCTGGGCGCGGGAGGAGCGCACCGTGGTCCAGGAGCTCGCCGACGGCGCCGTGGTCGTCGAGCTGAGCTATGCGGGCACCGACTGGCTCGTGCGCGAGGTGCTCAAGGAGGCGGGCGACGCGGTCGTGCTCGAGCCCGCCGACGCGCGTGCGGCGGTGCGCGCCGCGGTGGGGAGGCTGAGCGACGCCGCCGGCGCGCCCGTGGCCTCGTGAGCCGCCGCGATCAGATCCGGATGAGCCCGGAGGAGATCGCCTCGTTCCTGGCCGAGGAGCGCACGCTCGTCTGCGCCACGCAAGGGCCTGACGGCTGGCCGCACCTCATGCCGCTCTGGTACGTGATGCGCGGCCCGGAGCCGTGGGCGTGGACCTACGCATCCTCCCAGAAGGTCAAGAACCTCGAGCGCGACGCGCGCGCCTCCGTTCAGGTGGAGGCCGGCGAGCAGTACCACGAGCTGCGCGGAGTGATGCTGAAGACGCGCGTCGAGCTGCATCGCGAGCTCGAGGAGGTGAGCGCGCTCGGAGCGGAGATCTTCAGGCGCTACGGCGGCAGCGCCGCGCAGGACGGAGCCGCGGCCGGCCCCGAGTTCGAGGAGGCCGTACGCCAGCAGGCGCGCAGGCGCGTGGCGCTGCGGTTCGTGCCCGGGCAGACGGCCTCCTGGGATCATCGCAAGCTCGGGGGGACCTACTAACTGCACTACCCTGCCCGCGCCATGCGTGATTTGAAGGGACTGATCCTGTCGGGCGGGAAGGGCACGCGGCTGCGTCCCATCACGCATACGAGCGCCAAGCAGCTCGTGCCGGTGGCCAACAAGCCGGTGCTCTTCTACGGGATCGAGGCGATGGCCGAGGCGGGGATCCGCGAGGTGGGGATCATCATCGCGCCGGAGACCGGGGCGGAGATCCGGGCGGCCGTCGGCGACGGCTCGGCCTTCGGCGTGGAGGTGAGCTACGTGGAGCAGGACGAGCCTCTGGGCCTCGCCCACGCGGTGCTCACCGCAGAGCCCTTCCTCGGCGAGTCCCCGTTCGTGATGTACCTGGGCGACAACCTCCTCCAGGGCGGGATCGCCGAGCTGGTGGAGGAGTTCCGCGAGAGCGATCCCGAGGCGCTGATCCTCCTCACGCCGGTCCTCGATCCGGAGAACTACGGCGTGGCGGAGCTCCGCGACGGGGCGGTGGTGCGACTGATGGAGAAGCCGCCCGAGCCGCTGACCGACCTCGCGCTGGTCGGCGTCTACATGTTCAAGGCCAGCGTGCACGAGGCCGCGCGGGCGATCGAGCCCTCGGGCCGCGGAGAACTCGAGATCACCGACGCGATCCAGCACCTCCTCGACGCGGGCGCCCGCGTCGAGCCGCACGTGGTCCGCGGCTGGTGGAAGGACACGGGGCGCCTGGATGACATGCTCGAGGCCAACCGCCTCATCCTCGAGAACCTGGAGCCGAGCGTCGAGGGCGAGCTCGAGGACGCGCAGATCGACGGGCGCGTGGTCATCGGCGCCGGGGCCCGGCTCGTGAGGACGACGGTGCGCGGGCCAGCGATCATCGGCGCGGGCGCGGAGCTCCGCGACTGCTACATCGGCCCCTACACCGCGGTCGGGGAGAACTGCGTGGTCGAGGGCGCGGAGATCGAGCACTCGATCCTGCTGGCCGGGTCCTCCGTGCGGGGGCTGGCGGGCCGGATGGAGTCCTCGCTGCTGGGACGCAACGTGCGGATCGGCCGCGACCCGAGCCGCCAGCCGCGGGCCTACCGGTTCATGGTCGGCGACTACTCCGAGATCGGGATCCTGTGAGGCTGCTTCTCACCGGCGCCGCTGGCATGCTCGCCCAGGACGTGGCCCGGGCCGCCTCTCGGTCCGGTCACGAGGTGTTCGCGCTCGCGCGCTCCGACCTGGACGTGAGCAGCGAGCCGGCGACGCGAACGGCGCTGGAGGCCGAGCGCCCCGATGCGGTCGTCAACTGCGCGGCGTTCACCGACGTTGACGGCGCGGAAGACGCCGAGGCGGCCGCTCTGGAGGTCAACGGCACGGGGGCGGGGCACCTCGCCGCGGCCACGGCGCGGGTCGGCGCCCGCCTCGTCCACGTCTCCACCGACTACGTCTTCGACGGGGCGGCCGGCCGGCCCTACCTCGAGTCCGACGAGCCGCACCCGCTCTCCGCCTATGGCCGCACGAAGCTGGCCGGCGAGATAGAGGTGGCGGCGCGCAATCCCGACCATGCGGTCGTGCGCTCCTCGTGGCTCTTCGGAGCGGGGGGAGGCAACTTCGTGGAAACCATGCTCGCTCTGGGCGCGGAGCGCACCGAGATCACGGTGGTGGACGACCAGGTCGGCTGTCCGACGTGGACCGGGCACCTCGCCCCGGCCCTCGTGCGGCTCGCCGAGGGGCACGCCACCGGCGTCTTCCACGTCGCGGGCGGCGGCTCCTGCTCCTGGCGCGAGCTCGCCGAGGAGGTCATGCGCCGGGCCGGGATCGAGTGCGCGGTGCGGCCGGGGCGCACGGCGGACCTGGGACGCCCCGCTCCGCGGCCGGCGCTCAGCGCGCTGAGGAGCAACCGCTCCGACGCGCCGGCGCTGCCTTCGTGGCCCGAGGGACTGCGCGCGTACCTCGGCGAGCGCTCGCGGCTGGCGGCGCAATGAGGCTGCTCGTCGGCGGGGGCGCGGGGTTCATCGGCTCGAACTTCGCGCGGGTGCGCGTGCGCGGCCACGAGGACGAGGTGGTGGTGCTCGACAAGCTCACCTACGCGGGTCGGCGAGAGACCCTGCGCGACCTCGAGGGCGAGGAGCGCTTCTCGTTCGTGCACGGGGCGATCGAGGACCCGGCGGTGGTGGCGGCGGCGATCGAGGGCTGCGAGGTGGTGGTGAACTTCGCCGCCGAGACGCACGTCGACCGCTCGATCTCCGCGCCCGACGCGTTCGTGACCACCAACGCGCAGGGCACCTACGTGCTGCTCGAGGCGGCGCGCGCCCGCGGCGTGCGCTATCTACAGGTCTCCACCGACGAGGTGTACGGATCGATCGCGGAGGGATCGTTCACCGAAGCGTCCCCGCTCGCGCCCTCCTCCCCCTACAGCGCGACCAAGACGGGCGCCGATCTCCTCGTGGCCTCATACTTCCACACCTACGCCCTGCCCACGCTGATCTGCCGCGGCTCGAACAACTACGGCCCCTACCAGTACCCCGAGAAGCTCATCCCCCTCATGATCCTCAACGCCATGCACGGCGATCCCCTGCCCGTCTACGGCGACGGGCAGAACGTCCGCAACTGGCTCTACGTCGAGGACTTCGCCCACGGGATCGGGCAGGTCCTCGAGCACGGGCACGCGGGCGAGACCTACAACATCGGCGGTCCCGACGAGTGCACCAACCTCGAGGTCGTCAAGCGCATCCTCGAGCTCACCGGCCGGGACGAGTCGCTCGTCGAGCACGTCCCCGACCGCCCCGGCCACGACCGGCGCTACTCGCTCGCCTCGGAGAAGATCCGCGCCCTCGGATGGTCACCGCACATGCGCTTCGCCGACGGGCTCGAGCGCACCCTGAACTGGTACCGCGAGAACGCCTGGTGGTGGGAGCCCATTCGCACCGGCGCCTACCGCGAGTACTACGAGCGGCAGTACGGACGCGCCCTCGGGAGCTGAGCTGATCGTCGGCATCCTGAGTCGCAGCGCCGCGGTCGGCGCGTGAGCGAAGTCGCCGCGGACCTCGCGGAGCTCGAACGCGAGGTCATCGCCTGTCGCCGCTGCCCGCGGCTCGTCGCCTGGCGCGAGGAGGTGGCCCGGGTCAAGCGGGCGGCGTACTCGGAGGAGGACTACTGGGGGCGGCCCATCGTCGGCTTCGGCGACCCGAGCGCCGCGGTGTACGTGCTCGGGCTGGCGCCCGCGGCGCACGGCGGCAACCGCACGGGACGCATCTTCACCGGGGATCGCTCGGGCGACTGGCTCTTCGCCGCCCTGTGGCGGGCCGGCTTCGCCTCCCAGCCGACCTCGCGAGCGCTCGACGACGGCCTCGAGCTGCGCGACGCCTACATCGGCGCCGCCGTGCGCTGCGCTCCCCCCGCCAACAAGCCCACGCCGGCCGAGCGCGACGCCTGCCTGCCCTACGCACGCCGCGAGCTCGCACTGCTGGCCGGCGTGCGCGTGGTCGTCTGCCTCGGCGCGTTCGGGTGGGACGCGGCGCTGCTGATCCTCGCGCCGGGGAGACGGCCCCGCCCGCGCTTCGCTCACGCCGCCGAGGCCGAGCTCGACGACCGGACGCTCCTCGGCTGCTTTCACCCGAGCCAGCAGAACACGTTCACCGGCAAGCTCACCACGGCGATGACCGACGCCGTGCTCGAGCGCTCGCGCGAGCTGGCCGGCCTTGGACCCGCGGCACGGCCCGAACCGCCGAGCTGACCGCCCCGTGAGCCCCGGTAGGCTCAAGGGTCGGCGTGCCCCTCTCCGCCTTCACCCCCCGCGTGCGCGACTGGTTCTCCGGGGCGTTCGCCGCGCCGACGGCGGCGCAGGAGCAGGCCTGGCCCGCCATCGCGACCGGCGAGCACGTGCTCATCTCCGCGCCCACCGGCTCGGGCAAGACGCTCGCGGCGTTCCTGTGGGGCCTCGACCGCCTGGCCGCGACCGGCGCGGCGCCCGAGGGCGAGGAGCGTCGCACCCGGCTCGTCTACGTCTCGCCGCTGAAGGCGCTCTCCTACGACATCGAGCGGAACCTGCGCGCCCCGCTGCGCGGCATCGGCGCCGATCTGCGGGTCGCCATCCGCACCGGCGACACGCCGCAGCGAGAGCGCCAGCTCATGCTCCGCGAGCCGCCCGACGTGCTCATCACCACGCCGGAGTCCCTCTACCTCATGCTCACCTCGCGGGCGCGGGAGATCCTCACGGGGGCGGAGTGGTGCATCGTCGACGAGATCCACGCCGTCGCGGCCAGCAAGCGCGGCGCTCACCTCGCGCTCACGCTCGAGCGCCTGTCCGCCCTCGCCGGGCGTGACGTCCAGCGCATCGGGCTCTCGGCCACGCAGAGTCCGCTCGAGGAGGTCGGCCGGTTCATGGTCGGCCCCCAGCGGCGGTGCACCGTGGTCGACACCGGGGTTCGCAAGGAGCTCGACCTGAAGATCCACGTGCCCGTCGAGTCGATGGTCGAGCCCGACCAGGTGGTCTCGCTCGACCCACTCGAGGGCGGTGAGGCGACGCGGAAGTCGATCTGGCCCGCGATATACCCCGCGCTGCTGAAGCTGGTCCGCGCGCACCGCTCGACGATCATCTTCGTCAACAACCGGCGGGGCGCGGAGCGGCTGGCGCTGAGGCTGAACGAGCTGAACGCGGCGGCCGAGGGCGACTCGCCGGTGGACGAGCGTGGCCTCGCCGCGCCGCCCGCGCGCGACCGGGACACCGGCGTCCTGCCGCCGGTCGAGATCGCGCGCGCCCACCACGGCTCGCTCGCGCGCGAGGAGCGCCTGATCGTCGAGGAGCAGCTCAAGTTGGGGAGCCTCCCGTGCCTCGTCGCCACCTCGTCGCTGGAGCTCGGCATCGACATGGGCGCCGTCGACCTGGTCCTCCAGGTCGAATCACCCAAGTCCGTCTCGCGCGGGCTGCAACGCATCGGCCGTGCCGGTCACTCGGTCGGAGACGTCTCCAAGGGGCGGATCTTCCCCAAGTTCCGCGGCGACCTCCTCGAGTGCGCGGTGGTGGCCAAGCGGATGCGCGAGGGCGCGATCGAGCCCACCGTGGTGCCCCGCAACGCGCTCGACGTGCTCGCCCAACAGATCATCGCGATGGCCGCGGTGGAGGAGCCGCTCTCCGTCGACGAGCTCTACGCGCTCGTGACGCGCACGCACTCCTACGCCGAGCTCTCGCGCCCGGTGTTCGAGAGCGTGCTCGACATGCTCGACGGGCGCTACCCGTCGAGCGAGTTCGCCGAGCTCCGCCCGCGGATCGTGTGGGATCGCGTCGGCGGGACGATCCGTCCGCGGAAGGGCTCGCGCCAGCTCGCGGTGACCAACGCGGGGACGATCCCCGACCGCGGGCTCTTCTCGGTCACGCTGCCCGACGGACGCCGGGTCGGCGAGCTTGACGAGGAGATGGTCTACGAGGCGCGCCCCGGACAGACGTTCCTGCTCGGCGCCTCGAGCTGGCGCATCGAGGAGATCGGGCGCGACCGCGTGATCGTCACCCCCGCGCCGGGGGTGCCGGGCGCAGTGCCGTTCTGGAAGGGCGACTCGGTCGGTCGGCCCAAGGAGCTCGGAGCCGCGATCGGCGCCTTCGCGCGCTGGGCGGTCGACCAGCCGGTCGCGACGATCGAACGAGACTACGACCTCGATCCCCGCGCCGCGCGGAACCTCCTCGCCTTTCTGCGTGAGCAGCAGGACGCCACGCGGGTGGTGCCGAGCGATCGGACCCTCGTCGTCGAGCGCTTCCGCGACGAGATCGGGGACTGGCGCCTGTGTGTGCTCTCGCCCTATGGCGGCCGCGTGCACGCCGCGTGGGGTCTCGCGCTCTCCGCCCGGATCCGCGACGAGTACGGCCTGGAGTCTGACGTCATCTGGTCCGATGACGGACTGATCGTCCACCTCCCCGACGCCGACGAGCCGCCGGGCGCGGAGCTCGTGATGATCGAGCCCGACGAGCTCGAGGATCGGGTCGTCGGGGAGCTCGGAGCCTCGGCGCTCTTCGGCGCGCGCTTCCGCGAGAACGCCGCCCGCGCGCTCCTCATCCCTCGCGCCTACCCGGGCCGGCGCACCCCGCTGTGGCAGCAGCGGCTGAAGGCCCAGTCGCTGCTCGAGGTCGCCAAGCGCTACGGCGACTTCCCGGTGGTCCTCGAGACCTACCGGGAGTGCCTGCGTGACGTGCTCGACGTGCCGGGCCTTCACGACCTGCTCGTAGGGCTCCATGCTCACGAGCTCTCCCTCGTCGAGGTCGAGACGCCGACCGCCTCCCCCTTCGCCTCCTCGCTGCTCTTCGACTACGTGGCGAGCTACATGTACGAGGGCGACGCCCCGAACGCCGAGCGGCGTGCCGCCGCCCTCTCGCTCGACCGCGACCTCCTGCGCGAGCTGCTCGGCCAGGACGAGCTGCGCGAGCTGATCGACCCGGGCGCGCTCGCCCAGATCGAGGCCGACCTCCAGCGGAGGAGCGAGCGCACGCGCGCCGAGACCCGCGACGCGCTGCACGACGTGCTGCGTCGCGTCGGCGACCTCACCGTCGCGGAGGCCTGCGAACGGGTGCTGGCCGGCCTCGACGCGCACGCGATGCTCGCCGACCTCGAGCGCGAGCGGCGTGCCGTTCGCCTGCGCGTGGCCGGGGAGGAGCGCTGGGTCGCCGCCGAAGACGCCGGGCTCTACCGCGACGCGCTCGGCGTGGTGCCGCCGGGAGGGCTCCCCGAGGCGTTCCTCGCCCAAGTCGAGCAGCCGCTCGTCAGGCTGCTCCGGCGCTTCGCGGCGACGCACGGTCCCTTCGACACGGCCGAGGCCCGCGCGCGCTACCGGGTGGACCCCTCCTCCGCGCTCGCCGAGCTCGAGCGCGCAGGCGACCTCGTGCGCGGGGAGCTCCGTCCCGGTGGCACGCAGCGGGAGTGGTGCGACGCCGAGGTGCTCCGCCGCCTGCGCCGGGCCTCGCTCGCGGTGCTGCGCAGGGAGATCGAGCCGGCCGACCAGCGCGCGCTCGCCCGCTTCGCCCCGAGCTGGCAGGGCGTCGACCGCCATCCCGCCTCCGGCGCCGGGGTCGACCGCCTGCGCGAGGTGCTCGTGCCCCTTCAGGGGCTCGCCCTGCCCGCCGAGCTCTGGGAGCGCGAGGTGCTCCCGCGGCGCTGCGGCGCCTACTCGCCGAGCTGGATGGATCAGCTCTGCGCGAGTGGGGAGCTCGTCTGGCTGGGCGCCGGCGCCCTCGGCCGCAACTCGGGGCGCATCGCCCTCTACTTCCGCGAGGACGTCGATCTCGTCGGTCCGCCGCCGCTCCGGAGCGAGCGGCCGGCGGAGCCGGCTCACGCGCCCGTCCGCGCGCGCCTCGAGCAGGGCGCCTGCTTCTTCACCGACCTGCTGAGCGACGTCGAGCTCGTCCCCGAGGAGCTGCAGGAGGCGCTGTGGGACCTGGTGTGGGCCGGCGAGGCGACCAACGACGCCTTCGCGCCGCTCCGGGCCCCGCGCCTGACGCTCGCCCGCGCGAAGGCCGACGCGCGCAGCCGGCGAGGCGGTGGGACACGCCGCTTCTCCTCCCGTCGCCGCGGCGCCCAGGCCCAGGTCCAGGGCCGCTGGTCGCTCACCGGGCCGCTCTTCCGCGATGCGCCGGACATGGCCCAGCGCCGCCGCGCCCAGGCGGAGCTCCTGCTCGAGCGCTACGGGATCGTCACCCGCGAGCAGGTGATCGCCGAGGGGATCCCGGGCGGGTTCAGCGCGGTCTACGACGAGCTCGCCCAGCTCGAGACCCTGGGCATCGCGCGGCGCGGCTACTTCGTGGAGGGACTCGGCGGCGCGCAGTTCGCGCTGCCCGGAGCCGTGGAGAGGCTGCGCGCCCAGCGCGAAGACGGCGAGGAGGAGACGCTCGTGCTCGCGGCCAGCGACCCCGCGCAGCCCTACGGCGCCGCGCTCCCGTGGCCGAAGCGCGAGGGCGAGCGGCGACGTCCCGCGCGCACGGCCGGAGCGCACGTGGTGCTGGTGGGCGCCGAGCCCGTCCTCTACCTCGAGCGCGGCGGACGCGCGATGCAGCCCCTCGTCGGCGCCGACGATCCTCGGCTCGAGCTCGCGTTGGGCGCCCTCGCCGAGCACGTCCACGCCGGCCGCCTGGGGCGACTCGCGCTCGAGAAGGTCGACGGCGAGCCCGTCGTCGGCTCCCCGTGGGAGGATCGCCTCGTCGCCGTCGGCTTCTCGCCGGGCCCCCGGAAGCTGTCGCTCAGCGCCTGAGCACCGATATCCGTGCCCGAGGGCGACACCATCCACTACGCCGCCAACCGGATCCGACCGCTCCTGGTGGGCCGGGTGCCCGACGCGATCGAGACCCCGCACCCCCGCCACGCCCTGGACCGCTGGCCCGAGCGTCTCGCCGGCCGGTCCGTCGACGCCGTCGACGCGCACGGCAAGCACCTCTTCCTGCGCTTCGAGGGCGACCTCACGCTGCACTCCCACCTACGTATGACGGGCTCTTGGACCGTCTACGCCGACGGGCGGCGCTGGCGGCGCTCGCCGCGGCGCGCGTGGCTCGTCCTGCGCGCGCCCGGCCACGACGTCGTTCAGTTCGACGGGCCGGTGCTCGAGCTCCTCACGGAGTCGCGCACCCGCTTCGACCGCCGGCTCACGGCGCTCGGCCCCGACATCCTCGCGTCCGAGTTCGACTCCGAGCGCTACCTTCGGCGCCTGCGCGAGGACGACCCGACTCGCGGCGTGGGCGACGCGCTCCTCGACCAGCACACGGTGGCGGGCATCGGCAATCTCTGGAGGACCGAGGCCTGCTGGCAGGCGCAGATCGATCCGTGGCGCCCGCTGCGCCAGGTGACCGACGCCGAGGCGCTCGCGCTGATCGACCACGTCCGTCCCCTCATGCAGGAGTCCGCCCTGACCGGCAACCAGTCTCGAAGCAAGCACGTCTACGACCGCGCGGGGATGCCCTGCCCCCGCTGCGGCGCCCGGATCCGCGCCCGCGGGCAGGGCGAGGAGCACCGCACGACCTACTGGTGCCCGGCGTGCCAGCAGTGAGGCGCGTCGGCCACAAGGGCGCCGACCTCATCGCGCCCGGCAACACCTTCGCGAGCTTCGACGCGGCGCTCGCCTCGGGCGTGGACATGATCGAGTTCGACGTGTTGCCCGAGAGCTCGAGCTCGCCGCGCAGCCGGCTCATCCTCGCCCACGACTACGAGGACGCGCGGGGACGGGAGCCACATACGTTGGTGGAGGGGCTCGATCACCTGACGGCATCCCAGTTCGCGGACGTCGAGCTCGACGTCGACCTGAAGGGACCGGGGTACGAGCTCGCGGTCCTGGAGGAGCTGCGCGCGCGGGACCTCATCGCGCGCACGCTCGTCTCCACGCAGTACGTCGAGAGCCTGGCGGTGCTGCGGGCCGCCGAGCCGGCGCTGCGGCTCGGATGGTCGGTGCCTAAGCTCCGTCGCGACCCGTTCCGCTCCCGGGCGACGATCCCGGCCGGCTACGCCGCGCTCCTCGCCTACCGCTGCGCGCTGCCCCGGCGCGCCGCCGCAGCACTGCGCGCCGGCCGCTGCGACGCCCTCATGGCCCAGTGGCGCCTCGTCACCCCGCGCCTCGTGCGAGCGGTCCGCGAGGCCGGCGGAGAGCTCTACGTCTGGACCGTCGACGAGGGCCCGCAGATCAGCCGCCTCGAGGCGCTCGGGGTGACGGGGGTGATCACGAACGACCCGCGGCTCTTCGCCGCCGAGGCCCCCGTGTGACGGTTAGTGCGCTAGCGCGTGCCTCGCCTGGCTCGCCGGACGCGCGGTTCGCCGACGCCGCCGCGAGCAGGCGCTCGAAGCGACCTGATCGACAGCGCCGCGCGATCTTCGTACCCGCCGCCTGCTAGACAGGAGCCATGGCGACGAGCACGGCCGACACCGTCAGGCTGCTCGCCCACGTCCCGGCCTTCGCGACGCTCGGTCCGGAGGATCTCGCCCGCGTGGCCGAGGTGGCGGTCCCCCGCCGGTTCCCGCCCGGGGAGGCCGTCTTTCGCGAGGGAGAGGCGAGCGACACGTGCTACGTGGTCCGCACCGGCCACGCGCGGGCGGTGCGCGTCCATCCCGACGGCCGTACGATCACCCTCGCCAACTTCGGGCCGGGCGACATCTTCGGCGAGCTCGCGATGTTCGACGACGAGCTCCGCTCGGCCACCGTCGAGGCCCTCGACGAGCTCGAGGCCATCGCCATCCTCGGCGGCGACATGCGCCGCATCCTGCGCGAGCACGCCGACATCGCGCTCAAGCTCGTCGTCGCGCTCGGACGGCGGCTCCGTGAGACGAACGAGCGCCTGCTCCGCCAGTCCTTCCAGACCGTGCAGAGCCGGGTGGCCACCGTGCTCGCCCAGCTCGTGATCGATGCCCGCGCCGAGGGGGCCGATGAACGCGACGTCGTGGTCACCGCCACGCAGGCCGACGTGGCCCAGCTCGCCGGCTCCTCTCGTGAGTCGGCCAGCCGCTTCCTCGCCGTGCTCGAGCGCGCGGGCGTCGTGGAGCAGGGTCGCGGGCGCATCGTCGTCCTCGACCCCGAGGCGCTGCGCCGCTATGTCTTCTAGGGCGAGGCCGACCGAGTTCTCGGCCGGCGGCGTGGTGGTCCGGGGCGAGGAGGTCGTGGTGGTCGTCCCCACTCGCCGCGACCGTCGTGGCGAGCGCGTGCTCGCGCTTCCCAAGGGACACGTCGACCCCGGCGAGACCCCCGAGCAGGCCGCGGCGCGCGAGGTTCGCGAGGAGGCCGGCGTCGAGGCCGACCTCGCCGGCAAGCTCGGCGACGTGCGCTATTGGTACCAGCGCGAGGGCAAGCGCATCCTCAAGGTCGTCTCCTTCTTCCGCTTCACCTACCGCGACGGGTCGACCGACGACCACGACCACGAGATCGAGGAGGCGCGCTGGATGCCGCTGTCCGAGGCGGCCGAGGCGCTCTCCTACTCCGGCGAGCGTGAGATGGTGCGCCGCGCGCTGCCCGGTGGGGAGGCGGATCGCTAGGCTCACGCTCCCGTGCGTGTCCTGAACTTCTACTCGGCGGTCTTCGCCGACCAGCTTCGGCGTGGACGCAAGTCGGCCACCATCCGTCTGGGGGACAAGTCGCACAAGTACCAGAAGAACGAGTGCGTGCTGGTGACGATCGGCTATCAGCACTCTCCGCGCGAGCGGATCTTCGAGGCGGTGATCGACCAGGTCGAGGTCAAGCGCGTGCGCGACCTCTCTCCGCGCGACATCGAGCACGACAACCCCGAGTTCCGCCGCACGGAGGAGCTCGTCCACTTCCTCGAGCAGATCTACGGACGTGAGGTCTCGCTCGAGGACGTCGTGACCGTGGTGCGCTTCTCCCAGATCGTCGAGCCCTCGGAGATACGCGACCGGATGCACGGGCTCGGCGGCGCACGCAACTAGCGCTCGCGCGGCGCTGTTCCTGGCACTCCGTCGGGAGAGTGCCAACTCGTTCTTGCCATCACGAACCGCGCGACCTATAGTCTGGAGTCTGCTGGCACTCGAGTCCGTGAGTGCCAGCGACTCGACCCGGGTCCCCGACCATTCGGAGGTTCACACCACATGAAGCTCAAGCCCCTCGGCGATCGGTTGATCGTACGAGCGATCGAAGAGGAGGAGACGACGGCCAGCGGCATCGTCCTCCCCGAGACCGCCAAGGAGAAGCCCCAGAAGGGCAAGGTCCTCGCCGTCGGCGAAGGCAAGTACGACGACGACGGCGAGAAGCGCATCCCGCTCGACGTCGCCGAAGGCGACGAGGTCCTCTACTCCAAGTACGGCGGCACGGAGATCAAGGTCGACGGCGAGGATCTGCTCGTCCTCCGCGAGTCCGACGTGCTCGCCAAGGTCGCCGCCTAGTCACCCCCCCGCTCCCAGGAGAAGAAATGGCTCACAAGGAACTCAAGTACAACTCGGAGGCGCGCAAGTCCCTCGAGGCCGGCGTAGACGCGGTCGCCAACGCGGTCAAGGTCACGCTCGGTCCGCGCGGGCGCTACGTCGTCCTCGACAAGAAGTTCGGCGCGCCGACCATCACGAACGACGGCGTGACCATCGCGCGGGAGATCGAGGTCGAGGACGTCTTCCAGAACCAGGGCGCCCAGCTCGTGCGCGAGGTCGCCACGGCCACCAACGACGTGGCCGGCGACGGCACGACCACCGCCACGGTGCTCGCCCAGTCCATCGTCCGCGAGGGCCTAAAGAACGTCGCGGCCGGCGCCAACCCGCTAGCCCTCAAGCGCGGCATCGAGAAGGCGGTCGACTCCGTCGTGCGCTCGATCGAGGAGCAGTCCGTGGAGATCTCGGGCAAGGACCAGATCTCGCGCGTGGCCACCATCTCGGCCGGCGACGAGGACATCGGCGACGTGATTGCCGACGCCATCGAGAAGGTCGGCAAGGACGGCGTGGTCAACGTCGAGGAGGGCCAGACGTTCGGCATGGACCTCGAGTTCACCGAGGGCATGCAGTTCGACAAGGGCTACATCTCCCCCTACATGGTCACCGACCAGGACCGCATGGAGGCCGTCCTCGAGGATCCGTTCATCCTCATCGCCAACTCGAAGATCGGCTCGGTACGCGACGTGCTGCCGATCCTGGAGCAGACGATCCAGTCCGGCAAGCCGCTGCTGATCATCGCCGAGGACGTCGAGGGCGAGTCGCTCGCCACGCTGGTGGTCAACAAGCTGCGGGGCACGTTCACCGGCGTGGCGGTCAAGGCGCCGGGCTTCGGCGATCGCCGCAAGCGCATGCTCGAGGACATCGCGATCCTCACCGGCGGGGAGGTGATCACCGAGGAGATGGGCCTCAAGCTCGAGAACACCCAGCTCTCGCAGCTCGGCCGTGCCCGTCGCGTGGTCGTGGCCAAGGACGACACGACGATCATCGACGGCTCGGGTGACGGCGAGGCGATCAAGGGCCGCATCAAGCAGATCAAGAACGAGGTCGAGAACACCGACTCCGACTTCGATCGCGAGAAGCTGCAGGAGCGGCTGGCCAAGCTCTCCGGAGGCGTGGCCGTGGTCAAGGTCGGCGCAGCGACCGAGACGGAGATGAAGGAGAAGAAGCACCGCGTCGAGGACGCGCTGCAGGCCACCCGCGCGGCCCTCGAGGAGGGCATCGTGCCGGGCGGCGGCGTGGCGCTCATCGAGGCCGCGGACGCGGTCGAGCTCGACCTGCTCGAGGACGACGAGCGGACGGGCGCGAAGATCATCCTGCGCTCGCTGCAGGAGCCGTTGCGTCAGATCGCGTTCAACGCAGGGCTCGAGGGCTCGGTCGTGGTCAACGACGTTCGCAAGGCCGCCAAGGGGCAGGGCCTCAACGCGGCCACGGGGGAGATCGTCGACCTCGTCGCCGAGGGAGTCATCGACCCCGCCATGGTCACGCGCTCGGCGCTGCAGAACGCCGCGTCGATCGCCAAGAACATCCTCACCACCGAGGCGATCGTGGCCGAGATCCCCGACAAGGAGGGCGCCGGCGCCGGCATGGGCGGCGGCATGCCCGACATGGGCGGGATGATGTAGGGCGGCGCCCGGCTGCGGCCGGGCGCCCCCCAGGTAGGACGGTAGGAGGACCGAGGGCCCGGCGTCGCCGCCGGGCCCTCGTGCGTTTCACGGCGGCGGGTTCGCCGTGAGCACGGCGAGGTCCTCACGGTCCGAGAGGCGGCCCGAGGCACGCTTCATCGCGATGAGATCGTCGAGCCCGACGATCGCGAGCTGAACTCCGCCGAGCTCGACCACGAGCGCGCGTCGGCGCACGTCGTCGTAGGGAGCCGCACCGGGCACCTCGTTGAGGATGTGAAGCTCGCCGTGCCGCGTGGTCAGCGGCGGAACGACCGGCGCGGTGGCGAGCTGCTCACCGGTGGGGGTCCCGCCGGGAAGCTCTCGGGGCCGCGCCTCGAGCTCGCCGAGGGCCAAAGCCAGGCGGTCGAGATTGTCCCTCGTGGGAGCGGGCATCACGTCGAGGTCCCGGGTGGTCCTTCGATGGCCATGGACCTGTACGGCCACCCCGCCGATGACCACGTACTCGACGCCGTGGCGCGCGAGGGTCGCGAAGAGCTGCTGGAGGTCGAGCGGCCGCTCCGGCAGCGGAGGGTCGCTCATGCGCACCGGGTGGCCGGATGGCCGGCTCGTCTGGCCGCCGCGACCGCGAGCTCGAGCCGGGTGGTCGCGAGGTTCCAGGAAGCGGCCTCGCGCAGGCACTCGCTCGGTGTGAGACGAAGCAGCCCCGTCGCGCCGAGACTGGACTCCAGCGGCGCGGTGCTGAGGATGGGGCGCTCCCCCATGACGAGCAGGAGCTGCTCGAGGCGCGCGAACCCGGGCGACTCCTCGCCCCGCTCGATCCGGCTGATGGCGGCCTGGCTCGTGCCCCCGCGCAACGCCAGGACGCGCTGGCTGAGACCCCGTCGGCGACGGACCGCGGCGATTTGCTGGCCGGGAAGCACTACCTGACGATACCGGATCCGGCGTAGACCGGCTTTGCGCGAGGATTTCGGCGCGCCGCTCAGGCCCCGATGCGCTCGACCCGCAACCGCCGCTCACCGCGTGGCGTGGGGACGGGGACCACGTCTCCCGCCTTCGCACCCATGAGCGCGCGGGCGACCGGCGAGTCGGTCGAGAGCCGGCCCGCGGCCGCGCTCGCCTCGGCCGATCCCACCACCGTGTAGGTCGCGGGCCGGCCGGTCTCCTCGTCCACGACGTGGATCGTCGTGCCGAAGCCGACCACGCTCGCGGCGTCGTCCGGCTCGACGGCGACCGCGGTGCGCAGCTTCTGGTCGAGCAGGGTGATCCGGCGCTCGAGGAGGGCCTGTGAGTTCTTGGCGTCGTGGTACTCGGCGTTCTCCTTGAGGTCCCCCCACTCGCGGGCGACCCGGATGCGCTCGGCGATCTCCTGGCGCCCGACGGTCTGGAGGTGCTCGACCTCCTCGCGCAGCGCGCGCAACCCCTCCGGCGTCATGGCGGTCACGTCGTCGTCCATCGGCCGGGAGCTATACCTCGTCGGGGCCGCGGGGCTCGGGACCCACGTACTTGGCGGTGGGACGGATCAGGCGCGCCTCGCGCTTCTGCTCGAGGACGTGGGCCGACCATCCGGCCGTCCGCGCACAGGTGAACATCGAGGTGAAGAGCTCGGGCGGCACCTCGGCGTGGTCGAGCACCACCGCGGACCAGAACTCGACGTTGGTGGCCAGGACGCGGTCGGGCCGGCGGGCGTGGAGCTCGGCGAGCGCCGCCTGCTCGAGCGCCTCGGCCACCTCGACGCGCTTGGAGCCGATCTCGCGCGAGGTGCGGCGCAGCACCCGGGCGCGTGGGTCCTCGGCGCGGTAGACTCGGTGCCCGAAGCCCATGAGCCGCTGCCCGGAGTCGAGCGCCTCCCTGACCCAGCGCTCGGCGTCGCCCATCTCCTCCACCTCGTCGAGCATCCTCAGCACCCGCGAAGGCGCCCCGCCGTGGAGCGGGCCGGAGAGCGCCCCCACCGCGGCGGAGAGCGCCGCGGAGCAGTCGGCGCCCGTGGAGGCCACGACGCGAGCGGTGAACGTGGAGGCGTTCATGCCGTGCTCGGCGGCGGAGATCCAGTAGGCGTCGATGGCCTTGACGTGGTCGGGGTCGGCCTCCCCGCGCCAGCGGATGAGGAAGCGCTCGGGGATGGAGCGGGCCTTGTCGACCTCGCGCTGGGGCACGGGCGGGCGCCCGCTGCCGCGGGCGGACTGGGCGACGAAGGAGAGGGCCATCACCGAGGCGCGCGCCAGGTCGTCGCGCGCCTTCTCGTCGGAGATGTCGATGAGCTGGCCGAATCCCCACTCGGGGGCGAGCATGGCCAGCGCGGACTGCACGTCGACGCGCGGGTCCCCCGAGCGCACGACGAGACCGTGCGGCTCGGCGGGCGGTAGGCCCGGCTCGAAGCTCCCGTCCACGAGCAGGCCCCAGACCTGCTCGAAGGGCACGTGGCCGACGAGGTCCTCGATGTCGACGCCGCGGTAGCGCAGCGCGCCCCCGGCCTTGTCGGGCTCGGCGATCTCGGTGGCGAAGGCGACGACGCCCTCGAGCCCGGACTGAACTTCGGCGGTGGCGGTCATCTCTGAAAGGGCTCCCGTTGCGGTGATGGATCCGGCGCGCACAGCGTGGCAGACCGGCCCGCCGGACCGCCGGGGGATAGTGTGTCGAGCCGTGAGCGATCTCGCGTTCCTTCCGGTCGGCGAGCTCGCGACGCTCGTGCGCGACGGCGAGCTGAGCGCGCGTGAGCTCGTCGAGCACTCCCTGAGGCGCATCGAGACGCTCGACGGCGAGGTTGGCGCCTTCGTCCACGTCGACGCGGAAGGCGCGCTCGCGGCCGCCGACGCCGTCGAGCGGGGCGACGAGCGGCCGTTCGCCGGGGTGCCCATCGCGATCAAGGACAACGTGCCGGTGGCGGGGCTGCCGCTCACGTTCTGCTGCCCCCTGTTCGGCGACTTCGTGGCGCCGCACGACGCCTTCCTCGTTCGTCGCCTGCGTGAGGCGGGGTTCATCGTCATCGGCAAGACGGCGCTGCCCGAGCTCGGGATCCTGCCCACCACGGAGTCCACCCGGTTCGGGCCCACGCGCAACCCGTGGGCCCTCGACCGCACGCCGGGCGGCTCCTCGGGCGGATCGGCGGCGGCGGTGGCGGCTGGGATGGTGCCGGTCGCGCACGGCAACGACGGCGGCGGCTCGACGCGCATCCCCGCCGCGTGCTGCGGCCTCGTCGGGCTGAAGCCCGCACGCGGGCGCATCTCCCGCGGGCCGGATCAGGGCGAGGCGTTCCTGGTCAGCGATGGCGTGCTGACCCGGACCACCGCGGAGACCGCGGAGCTCCTCGACGTCCTCGCCGGCTACGAGACGGGCGACGCGAGCTGGGCGCCTCCGCCCGCCGAGCCCTTCGCCGCCGCGGCCGGCCGCGAGCCCCACGGCCTGCGGATCGCCCTGAGCACCCTGCCGCCGCTTCCCGATGCGGCACTCGATCCCATCGCCGAGCGCGCCACCCGCGAGGCAGGCGAGCGGCTCGAGTCGCTCGGCCACCACGTGGAGGAGTTCTCGCCGCCGTGGTCGGTGCCCGGCCTGCTGCAGCTCTTCTCCGCCTCCTTCGGTCCGGTGATCGCCTCGAGCATCGTCGTGGGCTCCTTCCTCAGCGGCAGGGAGCCCACCGAGGAGGAGCTCGAGCCGCTCTCGTGGATGATCTGGGAGCAGAGCCGCCAGCTCGACTCCGCGCACGCCCTGGCCGCCGCCATGCAGCTCCAGGCGCTGGCGCGGGGCATCGTCACCGCGTGCGCGGCCTATGACGCCGTGCTCACCCCGGCGCTCGCCCAGCGTCCGGTCGAGATCGGCACGATGAACGGAGTGCTTCCCGATCCCGAGGACACCTTCCGCCGGTCGGGTCTCTTCACGCCGTACACGGCGATCGCCAACGTGACCGGCCAGCCGGCGATCTCCGTGCCCTTCGCCCACGGCGCCGACGGCCTGCCCGTCGGAGTCCAGCTCATCGGCTCGCCCGCGCGGGAGGACGTGCTCCTCGCGCTGAGCGCCCAGCTCGAGGCCGCCGAGCCCTGGGCCGGGCGGCGGGCACCGGTGGGCTCGGAGCGCGTGGAGCTCCGGTAGGAGCTCGATCAGGCGCCGAGCACGTCCGCCATGCGGCGGGGGCGCACGCCCAGCGTCTCCATGTCCGCGGTGCCGCCCGCGGCGAGCAGCGGCACGCCGAGCAGCTCCACCTCGTCCCACGTCGCGAAGATCCCCGGACCGACGACGCCCTCGAGCAGACGCAGGCCGCGCCGCACCACGCGGGGCGAGAGCGACCAGAGCCGCCGCTGGTCGCGCGCGAAGGAGCGCAGCGCGAGGCTGACCATCGCCTCGTAGGTGAGGGTCTCGGGCCCCGCCAGCTCGCGGCGGACCGACCCCCCGGTGGGCGCTCCGGCAGCGAGCGCGGCGAGGACGCAGTCTGCCGCGTCCTCGGCCCACACGGGCTGGTAGGCGGCCCGTCCGTGCCCCGGAATGGGCATCACCGGCAGGACGGAGAGGCGGTGCAGCAGCGTGAGCCACGGATCGCCAGGGGAGTAGATCACCGACGGAGCGAAGACGGTGTGGGCGAGGCCCGACTCCGCCACCGCGCATTCGGCGAACCCCTTGGTGCGGAAGAAGCGCACGCGGTGCTCGAGGCTCGCCTCGAGGGAGGAGAAGAGCACGAAGTGCTCGACGCCCGCGGCGGCGGCGGCGCGGGCCAGCCGCCACGTGGCGATGCCGTTGAGCTCCTCGAGCGAGCCGGTGCGCTGATCGCGCGTGCTCGCTCCCAGGTGGACCACGATCCTCACGTCCCGCAGCGCGTGGCGAAAGACCCGCGGGTCGCCGAGGTCGCCGAGGGCGATCTGGACCTGCACGCGCTCGGCGCCCAGCCGCCGGGGGTCGCGGACGAGGCAGCGTACGGGCTGCTCCGCCGCGGTCAGGCGCCGCAGCACCGCCGAGCCGACGAGCCCGGTCGCGCCCGTGAGCAGAAGCATCGCGAGGAGCCTAACGGCGCGGGCGACGGGCTCCTCGGGCGGCTGTCCGGTTCGAGCGCCCTGGCCGCGCGGTCACGTGGCAGAATGCCGTCCTCGCCTTTTCCCCACCCCGAGGACGAACGAACCCATGGCCTACGTCATCGCCGAGCCGTGCATCGGCACCAAGGACAACTCGTGCGTCGAGGTCTGCCCGGTCGACTGCATCCATCCCACGCCCGACGAGCCCGACTACGACAAGGTCGAGATGCTCTACATCGACCCCGAGGAGTGCATCGACTGCGACGCCTGCGTCGAGGCCTGTCCGGTCGACGCGTGCTTCGCGGAGGACCAGCTCCCCGACGAGTGGCAGAAGTACTCCCAGATCAACGTCGAGTACTACTCCAGGCCGGGCTGAGCCCGCGCCCGGGGCCCGGCGTCAGGCCATCGGCAGCGACATTCCGACCGGCTTGGGCGCTGCCGCCGGCGCCGGCTCCTGCATCACGGGCAGCTCGATCGGCGAGAGCGCGATGAGACCGCGCGCCGCCTGCCGGACCGCCTGGGCGGCCGGGTCGTCCGGGTCGGAGAAGACGAGCGGCAGGCCGGCGTCGGCCTGCTCGCGCAGGGGCATGGTGAGGGGCACCTTGCCGAGCAGCGGCACGTCGATCTCGTCGGCCAGGAGCTGACCGCCTCCCTCGCCGAAGATGGGGAAGCGCTCGCCGTCGGGAGTGACGAAGCCCGACATGTTCTCGACCACGCCGGCGATCTCGAGCTTGACCTTGTTCGCCATCTCCGCCGAGCGCCGCGCCACCTTCTGGGCCGCGGGCTGGGGCGTGGTGACGATGAGGAACTTGGCCTGGGGCAGGAGCTGGGCCAGGGTCATGGAGACGTCGCCGGTGCCCGGCGGCAGGTCGACGAGCAGGTAGTCCAGCTCGCCCCACTGGACGTCCTCGAGGAACTGCTGCAGCGCCTTGTGGAGCATGGGCCCGCGCCAGACCACCGCGGCGTCCTCCTCGATGAAGAACCCAATCGACATGACCTTGATGCCCGCGTGGGTCTCGGGCGGCACGATCTTGCGCTGCCCGTTGACCTGGGGGCGCTCGGCGCCGAGCCCGAGCATCCGCGGCTGCGAGTAGCCCCACACATCGGCGTCGAGCACTCCCACGAGCTTGCCCTGGGAGGCGAGGGCGGCGGCGAGGTTGGCGGTGACGGTGCTCTTGCCCACGCCGCCCTTGCCCGAGCCGATGCAGACGACGTTGCCGACCTGGGCCAGGGCTCCCTCCGGCAGGGAGCCGCGGCCGAGCTTGTGCTGCAGGGCGCCCTTCTGCTCGTCGGAGAGGACGTCGAAGTCGACCGCAACCGGGCCGACGCCATCGAGCTTGGAGACGGCCTCGGTCACGCCGGCCTGGAAGTGGCTGCGGACCGGGCAGCCCGGAGTCGTGAGCGAGACGGTGACCGCCACCTCGCCGGCCGGCCCGACGCCGATCGAGCGAACCATGTCCAGCTCGACGATGTCGCGCCGAAGCTCGGGGTCGATGACGGCTCGCAGCGCCTCGCGGATCTCTGACTCGGTGGGCATCGCTCCAGTGTCGCAAACCCGGCGCAGCGCCCAGGGCGTTAACGACCGACGGGGCCCCACGATGGGGGCCCCGGCGGTTGAGGGAGGAGAGGGTGCTACATCCGCCGACGAGATATGAGGCCGGCGAACTCTCCCGCTTCCGGCGCTCTCCTGCTCGCCGGGCGGGGAAGTGGTGGTCGTCTCTAGGAGACGGTGGAGGCGACGCGCTCCGTGGCCTCGGCGACGAGCTTGCTCGCCTCGGTGACGCCGGTCTGCACGACGTTCTCGACCCGCGCGCTGGCGAGGTCGACGTTCGCCGCGACCGTGTCGCGCACCGACTTGCCCTCCTTCTGGAGGTCGCGCTGAGCGGAGCGCACGTCGCGCTCGTTGCGCTTGAGGGTGCGCTCGAGGCGCGTCCGCCGCTGGCGCAGCTCGCGCTCGACGCGGTTGCGAGCGGTGCCGCCCCGCCGCTCGAACTTCTTGAGCTGCCGCTCGGCCGCCTTGCGGGAGGTCGAGACGCTCGTGACCTCGCCGACGGCGCCCACCACGCGGTCACGGGCCTCCAGCGCCGCGCCGAGCTGGATGTGGACGGCACGCTCGGCCACGCTCTGCACGCGCTCTACTCGGCTCTGCACGCGGTTGCCGATGCGGCGCGCGTTCGTGGCGGCGGCGTGCTCGGCCCGCGTCTCCGCGGCCTTCTTGCCGCTGGTGCTGCGCTTGGTCGCGCCGGCCTTGCGCCGCGTGGCGGCGTTGGACTGACGCGTGGAGCCGGCGGTGGTCGAACGGCGCGACGCCGTGCTGCGGCTCGCGGCGGTGCTGCGCTTCGCGGCGGTGCTGCGGCTGCGGCTCGTGCCGGTGCGGCTCGCGGCGCTGCGACTGCCGGCGCTGCGGCTGGAGCTCTTTCGCTGGGTGGTCTTGGTCTCGGCCATCTGGGTCACACCTCTCGTGGACTTGCTGCCAAAGCTTGTTAGTTCTAAGTCTCGGCGGGAGATTACCACCGAACACCTGTTTGTAAACCAGAGGCCGGGGATCGTTACAACTCCGGCGACACAAATCCGCTCGTTGCCCGGCGGAGCGGGATATTTCAGCTCGGCAGTGAGAGAACGCGCGTTCGCTCGAGCCATCCACGCGGATCCTCGAGCTCGGCCAGCGTGGGGAGCGCCTCGGGGCCGCTCCACACCCGGCGAAGCGCGTCGGGGCCGCCCTCGCGGACGACCGCGTCGCAGAACTGCTTGCCCAGCGTGTACTGGCGCAGCTTGAGCTCGAGCCCCAGCAGCCGGGTGAGGAGCCGGGCGGGAGCGGAGGCCGAGCGGCGGCGACGATCGAGGGCGGCGCGCAGCTTGGGCAGGGAAGGCAGGAGGGGCGCCCCCACCTCGTCCATGACGTGCTCGGCGTGGCCCTCCACGACCGCCATGACCGCCTGCAGCCGGTCGAGCGCCGCACGCTCCTCGGGCCGCGCCACGAGCGAGAGGATGTCGCCCTCGCGCACCGCGTCGACGAGGCGCCGCAGGTCGGCCCGGCCGGGCAGGCGGGCGGCGCGCGCCGCATCCAGGCGCACCTCCATGCCGGCCAGGAGCTCCCGGATCAGCCCGGCCAGGTGGCCCTGCAGCCAGGGGACGCCCCCGAACTGCACGGCGTGGGTCACCTCGTGCAGTGTGACCCAGGTGACGAACTCCGTCTCGTCGACGCCGAAGGACCGCACGGCGGCGGCGAGGTTCGGCTCGACGAAGAGCAGGCGCGGCGGGCGACGGGCGTCCTCCTCCAGCGCGGGCTCGAGGAGGACGAGCTCGTACTGGCCGAGGACTCGCTGGGCGAGGAACCCGAGTACCACCCCGACCTCCGCGGTGACGAGCACCCCGGCGGCCAGGCGCATCGCCGGCCCGAGCGCCCCGGCGCCGCCGACCTTCTCGAGCACCGGGTCGAGCAGCCGGCGCATGCCCGAGACGTTGGCCCCCGCCCACTCGGCCCGGCCGACCCGCTCGGCCGGGGGCAGGGGCCGGAGCGGTTGCAGGCCGGTATAGGCGACGACGAGCTTCTCGCTCTCCGCGCTCAGGGCGACGAGGTCGGGGCGCAGGGGCGGCTGCTCGGGCGCTCCGGCCACGAACGCGGCGATCCGCTCGGCGAGGGTCCAGTCGATCATCGGCCCCTCATGATGGCGAACTCGCCCCGGCGGGTACGCCGGCCAGCGCGGCGAGGGACTCGGACGTGCGCGCCGCCACCACCGGCGAGTGCGCGCCCAGGTCGAGCGGCATCCCCAGCGGCTCCGCGCAGCGTGGAAACGCGACCTCGCCGCCGGCCTCGCGCACGATGAGGGCTCCCGCCGCGGCATCGAAGGAACGACAGGCACGCAGGGAGACCATCCCGTCCGCGCGCGCCGCCGCGACCTGGCAGAGGGCGAGGGCGATCGCGCCGGTCGCCCGCAGCCGGTGAGCCTGGTCCACGAGCTCCTCCATCGAGGCCGCCACCCAGCGCGGGTCGGCCGACTCGATGGCGAGGATCTCGAGGCGACCGTCTCGTGTGCGCCGCTCGGGCAGCGCGGGATCGAGCCGGCGCCCGTCGAGCCACGCGCCGGCGCCGCGGCGCGCCACCCACTCCTCGCCCGCCCCCAGGTCGTAGACGTAGCCGAAGGACACGTCGCCCACGGTCGGACCGTCGGCCACCGCGACCGAGAGCGCGTGTCCGAGCATGCCGCGCTTGGCGTTCAGCGAGCCGTCGATCGGATCGATGACCACGCGCAGCCCGTCGCCGCCGTAGGAGACCTCGCCGCGCTCCTCGGAGACGACGGTGAACCGCTCACCGGCCGCGCGAACCGCGTCGAGCTCGGCGAGCACGAGGTCCTCGGCGGCGCGGTCGATGACGAGGGTCCGGTCTCCTCCACCGCCGCGCTCGCCCGTCTCCGCCGCGCGCTCGGCGGTCGTGGGAAGGGCCGCGAGCATGGCGCGGAGCTTCTCCGCCGCGCTGCGACAGGCGCCGAGCCAGGGAGCGGAGGAGTCGGGGGCGCCGGGATCCATTCCGGGCCTATCCTCTCAGACGTGTCCGCCTCGCTCGACGGCCTCTCCGCGCCCCAGCGCGCGGCCGCCGAGCACCACGGCCGCCCGCTCGTGATCCTCGGCGGGGCGGGGACGGGCAAGACCTCGACTCTGGTGGCCCGCGCCGCGGCGCTCGTGGCCCGGGGCGTGGCCCCCGAGGCCGTGCTCGTCCTTGCGCTCTCTCCCGCCGCGGCCGACGCCATGCGCGAGCGCGTCGAGGAAGCGATCGACCGTCCCTACGAGGAGCTCGCCGTCCTCACGCCGCGCGAGCTCTGCGCCCGACTCCTGCGCGACGAGGCGCTCGAGGCGGGGATCGACCCGTTCGCGGTCACGGTCTCGGCCGCCGATCGGGTGGCGATGCTGCTCGAGCGGATCGACGAGCTCACCCTGCGCGACCACGAGTTCCGGGGCGACGCCGCCGCGCTCGTCGGCTCCTTCGTGCGCCGCATCGACCGACTGAAGGACGAGCTCGTCACCCCGAAGGCCTACGCCGCCTGGGCGGCGGCGCTGCCCGACGGCGACGAGGCCGAGCGCTCCCACGCCGCCCGAGAGCGGGAGTTCGCCGAGGTCTATCACGCGCACGACCGGATGCTCGCCGCGGCGGGCACGCTCGACTCCGGCGATGTGCTGCTCCGCGCCCTCGGCCTCCTCGACGAGCGCCCGCACGTGCGCGAGCGCCTCGGGCGGCGCTTCGCGCACGTGCTCGTCGACGACTTCCCCGACCTCACCTACGCGCAGGCCCTGCTCGTCCGGCTGCTGGCGTCGGTGCACGGGAACCTCGCGGTGACCGCCGACGACGACCAGGCCGTCGCGCGCTTCCGCGCCGCGGCCACGAAGAACCTGCGCGACCTCCGGGCCGACCGGCCCGAAGCGGAGGAGATCCGGCTCGAGGAGAGCTTCCGGTGCCCGGCGCCGATCCTGCGTGCCGCCGAGGCGGTGGTCGGACCGCTGGGCGACCGGTTCCGCAAGCGCCTCGAGGCGGTCGCGAGCGGCGAGAGGGGGAAGGTGGCGTTCTGGCGTTGTGCGAACGAGCGCGCGCAGGCCCAGGCGCTCGCCGCCGACGTCGAGCGGCTCACCCGACGCGAGGGAGTCGCCGCGGAGCAGATCCTCGTGCTCGTGCGCTCGGTGCGCAGCGAGGGACAGGCCGTCGCGGTGGCGCTCGAGGAGCGCGCCGTGCCCCATCGCATCGTGGGCGCGGCGGCGTTCTTCCTGCGCCCCGAGGTGCGCGACCTGCTGGCCTGGCTGCGGCTGCTCGCCGACCCGGGGGACGCGGGGGCGGTCGTGCGCGCGCTCGCTCGCCCGCCGATCGAGCTGCGCTCGATCGATCTCGCCCGCTGCACGCAGATCGCCCGCCGGCGCAAGCTCGACATGGTGGCGGGGCTCGGCGCCGCCCTGGAGGCCCCGCAGATCCCGCCCGAGGCGCGTGACCGGATCCTCTCCTTCCTCAAGGTCTACCGCTCCGCGGCGGCGGCTCTGGAGACGACCCGGCCCGACCTGTTCGTGCACCGCCTGATCGAGCGCCTCGGATTGCGGCGCCAGCTCCTCTTCGCCGCCCGGCCCGAGGCGGTCGAGCACCTCTCGAACCTCTCTCGCTTCGCGGAGCTCGCCGCCGCCTTCGTCCGGCGCGAGCCGCACGGGACCGCGCGCGAGTTCGCCCGGCACGTCGCGGCCGTCGCCGAGGCCGGGCTGCGGGAGGACTCCGAAGCCGCCGAGGCCGGGCCGGCCGCCCGCGGAGGTGAGCGCGCTCTCGGAGGCGTGCGCATCATGAGCATGCGCGTCGCCTCGAACAGCGAGGCCGACCACGTCTACGTCGTCGGGCTGCACTCGGCGCGGATGCCGGGAACGCGGCGTGCGACGCTGCAGCCCATCCCCGACGTGCTGCTCAGGGAGGAGCTGCCAAACGACCTCGAGGCGGCGCACGTCGCCGAGAGCCGCCGGCTCCTGCACGTCGCGATGACCCGGAGCCGCGGACGGCTCGTCCTTGCGTACCCGCGCGCGGGCGCGCGGGAGGCCGAGCAGCCCCCCTCGCCGTTCGTGGAGACGGCGCGAGCCGCGGTCGGAGGCGAGTGGGAGGATCGCGCGGAGGAGCTCTTCGGCCCCGCCGAGAGCCTCCACGCCGCCTACCGCTCGTTGCGCGAGGAGCTGCTCGCCTCGGTCGCGCGCACCGGCAGCCGGCTCGGCGAGCTTCGCTTCGACACCAACCTCGACGTCTCCCACGCGGTGGTGCGCTACCTCGAGCTCCTCAAGCTCGCCGCGCTCATCGACCGGGCGCCCGTGCAGGGACCGGCCGAGGCGCTGCCCGAGATCAACGCGCGGCTCACGCAGGCCGTGACATCCGAGCAGCGGGAGATCTTTCTCACCTCACCGCTCGACGAGCACCTGCTCGCCGCCGAGCGCGACGCGGGGCGCCGGGCCGCCGCCCTCGCCGCGCGCGAGGAGCCCTCGCTCGAGCCCTTCCTCCCCCGCCGCGGGGACGGACTCGTGCTCTCCGCCTCCGACATCGAGACCTACCGCGCGTGCCCCCTGCGCTACAAGTTCGCGCGGGTCTTCCGCATCCCCCAGGAGCCCACCCTGAACCAGCGCTTCGGGATCCTGGTCCACCAGGTGCTCGAGCGCTTTCACGCCGGCGCCGGGACCGGTGGCGGGGAAGGGCTCCGGAGCGAGGGCGAGCTGCTCGGCCTGCTCGACGCGGGCTGGCGGCGCGGCGGCTTCGGCGACTCCGAGCAGGAGCGCCAGCTCCGCCTCAAGGCCGAGGGCGCCCTGACCCGCTACCGGGAGCGCTTCGCGGCCGAGCCCGCCGAGCCCGTGTGGTTCGAGCGCTCGTTCTCCTTCAAGCTCGGTCCTCACGTGCTGCGCGGACGGGTGGACCGCGTGGATCGGCTGCCCGAGGGCGGATACGAGCTCATCGACTACAAGACCGGCGTGCCCAAGACACCAGGTCAACTCGAGGACGACGTGCAGCTCTCGCTCTACGCGGTGGGAGCGCAGGAGGCCTGGCAGCTCGAAGCCGCCCGGCAGTCCTACTACTACGTGCTCGATGACGCCAAGGTGCCCGTCGCTCGCGATCCCGGCGACCGTGAGTGGATCACCGAGACCGTCTTCGACGTGGCCGACGGGATCCTCGCCCAGGGCTTTGAGCCCACTCCGTCCTACTCCGTGTGCTCGCGCTGCGACTACCGCATCGTGTGCCCGGCGGCGGAGAGGTGACTTACTCTTCGGGCCCGCGCTGGCGCAGGAAGCGCTGGAAGTCGCGCGCCAGCGCGTCGCCCGAGGGCAGGTCGCGGGGGTCCGGCCCCTCCTCCTCCTCGCTCGAGGTTGCCTCCTCGAGGCGCTCGACGAAGGCCTGGATGTCCGGGTCGCTCTGCACCGCGCGGCCGACCTGCCGCTCGTAGTCGACCGCCGCCTCCTCGAGCGGCGAGGCGTCGACGGTCACGCCGACGAGCCCCTCGAGCCGGCGCACGAGCGCGAGCGCGGCCTTCGGGTTGGGCGTCGCGGCAATGTAGTGCGGCACGGCGGCCCACAGCGAGGCGGACGGCACGCCGGCGTCCTGGCAGGCGGTCTGGAGCACGCCGAGGATGCCGGTCGGGCCCTCATAGCTCGAGGAGGCGAGGCCGAGGCGGTCGATCAGGCTCCGGTCGGAGGCCAGACCGCTGATGTGGATCGGCCGGGTATGCGGAACGTCGGCGAGCAGCGCGCCGAGGGTGACCACGAGCTGGGCGCCGAGCGCCTCCGCGAGGTCGGTCACCACCCGGCAGAACGTGCGCCAGCGCATGGAGGGCTCGCTGCCGGCGAGCAGGATGAGGTCCCGCGGCGCGCGAGGCACGCGCGCCTCGTAGAGCTCGACGGCGGGCCAGGCGACCTCGCGCGTGTGACCCTCCTTGAACCGGATGAGCGGTCGCGTCGCCTGGAAGTCGTAGAACTCCTCGGGATCGATCGTCGCGAAGCGCTCGGCGCCGAGCGCCTGGGCGACGAAGGTGAGCGCCGAGGAGGCGGCGTCGGCCGCGTCGTTCCAGCCCTTGAAGGCGCACACGAGCGCGGGGGCGCGCAGATCGTCCGGACGGCGGTCCCAGATCAGCGGCTGCATCCGACTCACCGTACACAATCGAGAAGTGAGCTCCCTCGCCTCGCCCGCCCCGACGGTCAGCGGCCTGCGCGCCGGCCAGGACGTCGCCGGCGTCTTCGCGTGCACGCGCAAGGACCGGCTGATGAGCCGCGCCGGCGCCCCCTACCTGGCCGTCGAGCTGCGCGACCGCACGGGCACGATCGACGCCCGTGCCTTCCGCGACGCCGACCTGCTCGCCGGGCGCTTTCAGCGGGGCGATCTCGTGAGGGTGGGTGGGCGGGTGGAGCGCTTCCGCGACGCCCTGCAGCTCGAGCTGCGCTCGATCGCTCGGGCCGACGCGGAGGAGTCCGACGCCTCCGCCTTCCTCCCCACCGCCTACCGCGACCTCGACGAGCTCGACGGCTTCCTCGAGCACTTCGTGCGGGAGGTCCACGACCCGTCGCTGCGCGGGCTGCTCGAAGGCCTCCTCGCCGACGAGTCGCTGCGCGCGGAGTGGCGGCGGGCGCCGTGCACCCGCGCCGGTCATCACGCCTACCTCGGTGGGCTGCTCGAGCACACGGTGGCGGTGGCCCAGCTCGCGGGCGAGGCGTGCACGCTGCACGTGCGCCTTGACTCCGACCTCCTGCTCGCCGCCGCGATCGTGCACGATCTGGGCAAGACCCGCGAGTTCACCTACGGGGCCGACTTCGGCCTGAGCGCCGAAGGCCGGCTGCTCGGCCACGTCGAGATCGGCATGCGGATGGTGGAGGAGCGCGCGAGCGGCCTGCCGGACGAGCGCCGCCTGGAGCTCTTGCACTGCATCCTCTGCCACCACGGTCCCGATGCCGCGCCCGGGCGCCGCTTCGGCTCGCCCGAGGCGCTGGCCCTCCACCGCATAAACGCGCTCGACGCGAGCGTCAAGGGTGCGCTGGAGCACGGCCTGCCGGGCTCTTGAACGCGCCCCGACCGAAGCTCCAGCGGCGCCGCGCCGCCTCGATGCATCCCCAGCCGCCGAGGGCCGCGGCGGCGCCGAGCGCCCCGAAGCCGGGGACCCCCGTGCGCGCGCTGAACTCGAGCGTGGCGACCGGGACGGCGAGCAGCGCCCACGCGCTGAGCGTGAACAGCAGGGCCGCGCGCCGCGCCTGGCCGCGGGTGAGGAGCGGCGCGAGCAGGGAGAGGAGCGCGAGCACGACCATGAGCGCGCCGTCGACTCGCGCCGCCGACTCGTAGGTGCGCAGCACGCCGAGGAGTCCGCTTCGCGCGTGGAAGGCGCGCGCCCTCCAGCCGTAGTAGGCGCGCACGGAGCCGAGTCCGTCGTACTCGAAGAAGGGGTTGAAGAGGATCCTCGGGCCGACGAGCTCGGAGTAGGTCGGTCCCCCGCCCACGCCGCGGAGGCTCCCCGGCGTCACGTAGCGGAGCATGCCCGCGCCCACTTCGCTCAGGTAGTCGAGCGGCTGGTGGACGATCGCCGTCAGCGCGAAGGCCTCGATCTTCGCCGTGCCCGCCGGGGAGGAGGCATAGGCGTAGCCGTAGGTGCGGATCGCCGGCGAGAACCACCAGTTGAAGATGTAGGAGTCGGTGTAGGGGCGCCGGGCGCGGGGAGTCGACTCGCAGAGCAGCGCTGTCCCGGCCGGGGGGCGGAACCTCGAGCAGTCGGCGAACGGCGCCACCCGTCCGTAGATGTGCCACGCCCCGTGGCGGCTCAGGCCGATGTCGCCCACCGCCCGGTACTCCGCCACGCCGTAGGCGCCGAGGACGGCGAGCACCGCCACCGCGGCGATGCCCGCGGTGGCCAGCCGGCGGCGCAGCGAGCCGTGCGCGGCGAGGAGGAGCCACACTCCGGCGATCGGAAGCAGGACGACCCCCACCACCCGCACCGTGGAGCAGGCCGCGAGCGCCGCTCCGGCCAGCGCGGGCCATCCCAGGCTCGCGCGCGGGAGCGTGCGCACGGCCGCGTAGAGGCCCAGGGCGATCAGGAAGATGAAGAGGGGCTCGCTGAGCGGGGAGTGCTCGAGGAACATCGCATCCCCGCCCAGGGCGGCGACCGCGGCCGGCACGAGCGCCGCGCGCGGGGGCGCCCCGACCCGGATGAGCGCGAGGTAGAGCAGCACCGCCGTGCCCAGGCCGAGCAGGTGGTTTACGACGACGATCGCCGTGATGCTGGGCACGACGGCGTCCATGAGGCGCAGGAAGATCGGGTAGCCGGCGGGACGCAGGGTGCTGGCGAAGAGGGCCCCATGGGCGGCGTCGAGGTAGCTCTTGGCGTCCGGCCAGCCCATGAACGCGGGCTGCCACGCCGCCATGAACAGCCCGCGCAGCGCGGCGCCCGCCAGCAGCACCCCGAGGAGAGCACCGTGCGGGGTGCGCGGGCGGAAACCGATGGTGGTTGGCGACGCCGCGCTCATGCCCGCCCCACATCCAACCAGAGCCCGGCCGCCCTCGCCTGACAGGTCGGTGTATTGTCCCGCGCCGCGGAGAGCGCGGCCATCGGGTCGTTTGAGCCAGCCGCAACGACGGAAGAGGAGAGGCATGGCGAGGGTCGGAGGGGGAGCGCGAAGCGTTGGTGCGTCCACGCTGCTGGCGGTTCTCGCGAGCCTTGCGAGTGGATGCGGCAGCAGCGGCTCGGGCGGTGGTGGCGGCGGCAGCGCCATGCCGGTCAACCCGATCCAGATGGCCCTCATGGCGCCGGGCGTCCGCACGGTCATCGTGCCCAAGCAGCGCAGCGCCATCACGATCGTCGTGCCTCCGTGCTCTGGCGCCCAGGCGAGCCAGGGCAGCACGGCGACGCCCCCGGGCTCGAACGAGGTCACGCTTCCGAAGGGCTCCGCCGCCCAGACGGTCGCGATCCAGCCGTGCATCGAGGGACAGAGCCAGGGCTCGACCGGCGCGGGCACCGTCCTCCTCAGTCCCGGCGGCAATGGCGTCGCGCAGAGCCAGAGCCAGCAGCAGACCTCCGCGCAGACCCAGAACCAGCTCGTGATCCCGCAGAACAGCGACCTGCAGCGGGTCATCGTGCCGCCGTGCGTGGTGACGATGTCCTCCTCTTCCTCGTCCTCCTCGGGTGAGAGCAGCGGCTCGAGCTCCGGCGGCGGCGCCGCCGGCCCGAACACGCTCGCCCTCCCCTCCCCGGGCAAGGCGAAGGCGATCACCGCGCCGCCGTGCATGGTCACGGCCTCCAGCAGCAGCTCCGGCGGCGGCTAGAGCCTCCCGAGCTCAGGCGATGGAGGGGAGTCGTGAGCGGGACGAAGGCGGGACCAAGGTCCCGTGGATCGTGGCGGGCTTCCTCGTGGTGCTCCTCATCCTCGCCGGCAGCGTCGCCGGGGGGTCGAGCAGCAGCAGCATGAGCATGATGCCGATGCCGCCCCCCGCCAACGCGCGGGGCGTGCTCCTGCCCGCCGACGGCGTGCCGCGAACGGTCGTCGTCCCGTCGTGCGGCACGCCCGCCTCCATCGCCTCCCAGACCGGCCCCTCAGGTTCGAGCTCGGGCGTCGTCAGGCTCCGGCTCAGCGGCTCCGCGGGTGCGCGAGCGCTTCTCGTGCCCGACTGCACGAGGCCGAGCGGAGGCGCTCCGCCGCCCGGAGCACCTCCCCCGTCGGCGGCGTTCCTGCTCCCGGTGGGCACCACCCAGCTCCAGGACTCCTCGGCTCAGCTCAGCAGCCGCTCGCAGGTCATCGTGCCCGCGGGGAGCCGGGCGAAGACGGTCGTCGTCCCGGCGTGCGTGACCGGCGGCCAGCCCCCCGCCGGCGCCAAGCACCAAGACGTCGTGCTCAGCCCGGCGCAGGGCTCCGACTCGGCGACGGCCCCGAGCTGCTGAGTGGCTCCGAGCGGCATGGGCAAGTTTGACGACGAGGACTGGGTCGGCACGCCGCCGGAGGGTCGCTACACGCGCGACCGGGCCAAGCCGGAGTTCTGGTGGCGGCAGCGCCCCGTGACGATCACCGCGGCGGGGGTCGGCCTCGTGGTGATCGTCCTCGTCATCCTCGCGCTGACCCGCTGAGCCGAGGGTGGCCGACGCGCGCGTATCGTCCCGTCGCGGAGCGGCAGGGGTCTGGAGTGCCCCCGCTTCTGCGGACACGGTTGATTAGGTCGTGATCTTCTCATGCTTGCTTTGACGCTGTTCCTCGAAGCGGGCTGGGGAGAGGTAGCCGAGGGTGGAGTGTCGGCGGCGGTGGTTGTAGAAGGTCTCGATGTAGTCGAAGACCTCGCCGGTGAGCTCGCGTCGGCTGGGCCATGACTGGCGACGGATGAGTTCCTTCTTCACAGTCGCGAAGAACGACTCGGCGACGGCGTTGTCAAAGCAGTCCCCGCGGCTGCCCATCGAGACGGCGATTCCGGCGTCGCGGGCCTGCTGG
>JAABUQ010002108.1_pt1 | contig 40340 bp, 36 predicted proteins | sample 5560001 | NCBI WGS metagenome assembly JAABUQ01 (sample SAMN10711888, study PRJNA513371) | rock metagenome | isolation source: Antarctica rocks | place: Antarctica: Victoria Land, Finger Mt nord | collected 2015-12-18
AAAGCCACATATCTTTGCTCACACACGACCTGCCCCCCCCCCCCGTCCCCACAGACGCTCCGGGCGGCATCCGCACGTCCACCCCCCGGGTCACGCAAATGAGAAATTCGGAGAACTCTCCAACCCACACCACCGCTCCACCTCAGGGTATCAGCGTGGGCTGCCCGCAAGGGCCTCCTCCGAAAGGGGGTGTCTCGGTATCAGAAACGCAGCCCCCCCGGCTCCATCTTCCGCTGCTGCCCTGGCTGAAAGGTTGGGGTTAGAGGGCGGGTGGGAAAGGGGGGTGCTATGGGAGGCCGAGACGGAGATGGTATCGCTTGAGCGATTGAGCGGGTACTTTAGTGCAATTGTGGCGCGCCCCCCCTTTTTCCTTCTGGTCCAGGGGGGGTGTAATTCGATTCCGATTACTCTGGTGGGAAGGGTGTTGAGGCAAGCTTTTTTTTTTTGAGGTGAGTGAGTGGGTTTTTCTTGTGTGGGGTGGTTGGGAGGGCTTGTGGGATGTGTGGACTGGGGTGAGATACTGCTAATTTATGATGGGGTCTATGACTAGGTGGCTTTTGTGTAAGGGTTGGAGAGGAGGGTTGAGTAGATTTGGATAAGGGTGGGTTCTCTTGCTTATGTTTGGGGCTTTGGATATTAATTCCTTGTTAGATAGAGCGGAGGTCAAGGACAGGCGAGGTTGAGCTGAGCGCAGAGGCAGGCCTGACAAGATGGAATTATAAATCACAGAGGGATAACTGGAGGTGTTTGGACAGTGTTCTGGAGCTGAGGATCGCACGCGTTGGAGCACTTGAGGGGTTAAAGTGCTTGGTGGAGAGTTCGTCAGGTACAGGGTCATGAGTATTCTACGCAGGGCTATCCAACTGCAAAAGTACATGTACACGGCGCCAGCACTTCCAGCACCAGTCATAAAACCATTCACAAAGAACCAATCGCGTATTATACAGCCTCCACATCTTGTAAAGGCACATACGATGCTCCCCTCTCATGCCCTCCTATCCCTCTCCGACGAAATCTCCCTATCAATCCCCGTATTCCACCTAAACCAGTCCGTCGACCGAAAGACCGATCATTGGTCATACCCATGCCCTTCAGATCCACATCCTTCAAGCCCTGAGCCTCCAATTTCTCCGCATCCATCCACCGTGGTCTCGACCAAAATTTCAGTAGCAAACTGCTACCAACGACGCTGACACTACTAGCTGCCATCGCTGCTCCAGCCGCCATGGGTGGCAGCATTATGTGACCAGGCAGCATAAGGCCGAAGCCCATTGCGAACGGCAGACCGATTAGATTGTAAAGGCAAGCCCACAGAAGATTCAGCTTGATACGATTGAATATCGTGCACGACAAACTTAGAGAGGCGGCCACGCTCAGTAGATCTTCTGGACGCATGAGAACGATGTCCGCAGCTTCCATTGCTACGTCTGTACCAGAGCTGAGGGCGATTCCAATGTTTGCGGTGGCCAAGGCAGGAGAATCGTTGATGCCATCCCCTACCATAGCAACGATTGTGCCGCCGGCTTGGATGTCTTTGATGATTCTTTGTTTCTGGTCTGGGGAGACCCCTGCATGAACATTGGTTCTTGGGACTCCAACGCGATCGGCGACGTCAAGAGCTGTTGATTGCTGATCCCCCGTGACGAGAGAGGTTGTAATGTTCATATGGCTCAAGGCAATGATAGTAGCTGGCGCAGTAGGTTTCATGGTGTCCGAAAGTGAAAGAGAGCCAGCGAAGGTGTTATCGATTGCAATGTATATTTGCGTTGTGCCCGCATTCGGAGCTTTGGAGGTGCTTGCAGGCAACTCGGTTGTAGGAGGCTTTGCGACCACTTCTGCCGGCAATGTAATGCCTTCCGCAGCGAGGTAAGAAGCATTGCCGACGTGGACATTGTAACGTTTGGGAGCCGCTGAGGTGGCTGGCTCAACGAAGGCAGAGATGCCTTTCCCAACCGTTGTCTGAAAGTCTCCCACGCTACCATCAATCATGCCATTACTCCCAATACCGAGTTCGCCCCTCGCCGCATCTAGAACGGCTTTGCCGATGGGATGCTCGCTACCCATTTCGGACAAGCCAACTAAGGTCCACCAAAGTTTTCGTCTCCAATCATTAGCCTCCCATATCTTCTCGAGTTTGACATCAGCTACGGTCATTTTGCCCATGGTCAAAGTGCCAGTTTTGTCGAACACGACATGCTTGACCCTGGTAGCCATTTCGAGAGCAGCACCGCCTTTGACGAGAATGCCTTGCTCGGCCCCAACTCCTGTTCCCACCATCACGGCGGTCGGAGTGCTCAGACCAAGTGCACATGGGCACGCAAAAACGATGACAGATATGCAAAGCTTGATGCAGACCATGAATTTGCCGCCGCTTTCCGCCTTTTGGAATATCTCTGGCGTTTGGTCTTCTGGAAGCACGTGGCTTAGGACCATCCAGGAGACAAAAGTCAACAACCCAAGACCCATGATCGTTGGCACAAAGTAGCCGGCAACGATGTCAGCCATTCGTTGTATGGGTGCACGGCTAGTCTGTGCTTCTTGGACAAGCTTGACGATGTGGCTCAATTGCGTATCTCGGCCTGCTCGAGTGACACGGAAGTCGGTTCGTCCGGCTCCGTTGACAGTTCCTGCCATAAGATCACTGCCTGGCCTCTTGTTGATCGGTACAGCTTCGCCTGTGACCATGCTTTCGTCAAAGTAGCTCCGGCCACGGGTGACAATACCATCAGCTGGGACTTGGCCACCCGGTCGAAGGATGACAATATCTCCAACTTCGATGAGCTCGGTCGGTATGACTTTCTCTTCGGCTGCGTTTTTGGATTTGTTCTCGGAGAGCATGTCGACCTTTTCAGATGGATTTGGATCGGCAGCGTCCCACTCCTCTGCTGCCTTCTCTGCTGCAATTGGGTCAGCGTATATGGTCGCCATGGAAGGTGCAAGTGACATCAAGCGAGACAAGGCTTTGGATGTCTGGCCCTTGGCTCGGTTCTCCAAGTAGCGTCCCAGAGTAATGAAGGTAATCAGCATGGTGCTAGTCTCGAAGATAGTGCTTGGGCGCGTGTGAGGAGGAACCAGTACCGAGACAATCATTGCTGCAACACTGAAGAAGAATGCCGCAGAGGTGCCCAACACAACAAGGACGTCCATGGTCGGCGAGCCGTGTTTCAAGGACTTCCAAGATGAGACGTAGAACCGCTTCCCAATGCCGAATTGGACAGGAATTGTAAGCAGCATGCAAAGAATATCGCCGAGGTACAGCCCAGGTAGTAGCAAGACAATGGAGCCAAAGTCTAGCCAAGGTAAAGTCATAGGTATTATCATGCTTATGAGGAACACGGGCACAGCACATGATAAAGAGTACCAGAAAGATCGGCGCCATTCTTGAATCTCCCTTGTTTTTGCCAGAGATTCCAACTGCGCATTGTTATCGTCAGAGTCTGCCACGAGAGCATTGTAGCCAAGATTCTCCGTGGCTTCCACCAACGCTCGCAGCCCTGTCATGGACGGGTTATGGGAGATGGTGACTCGAGAGGTCGAGAGATTAAGAATCGCAGAAGTAACACCCGGAAGTAAACGGAGGATGTCTTCGAGAGCGGTGGCTGAGGCGGAATTTGATAGACCGAAGACCTTGAGCTGGATATCCCGAATAGAGGTTGACTGCTCCGTCGCTGCAGTCTGCGATGAGAGAACCTTGCCGTCGAAGCCCCGCTCATCGATAATCTCAATGATTCGGTCGCTCGAGAGCGTGTCTGGGTCATGTAGAATGACCGCTCGCTCGGCCAGTAGGCTAATATTGAATTGAACGAGCCCATCGACTCCTTTGAAGCCCCCTTCGACAGCTGAGGTACAGGCGCCACAAGTCATCCCCTCGATTGCTACTGTTGTGGTGGCCAGCTCTGTTCGTGGTAAATTTGACGTTTGACCTTTTCCACCGCTCGTAGGATGTGTCCGTGATGCCTGGGTCTCTAGTACAGTGGCACCAAACCCTCGATCTTCTATTATCTCCGCGATAGCATCGGGCGATAGTATGGAGGGGTCGTGTTCCACCACAGCGCGCTCTGATAACAGGGAGATGCTCATGGACTTGACGCCTGGCACGTTTTTGAAACCCCCTTCCACAGCCGATGTACACGAGCCACATGTCATTCCCTCCACGGCCAGCGTTGTAGTCGATAGATTCATAGATTCAGTTTCCTTATCCACATATTTCTCCTCTCTGGTCCCAGAATTTGGGATGTCTGTGGCGAGTATTTCGGCGTCGAACCCCCGATCCTCAATCATTTCTTTCACAGCTTCCGCCGATAGCTTTTCTGGATCATGATGAACCACAGCGCGCTCCATCACTAGGCTTACAGAGACATTGCCAGCACCGTCCACTCCCTTGAAAGCGCTTTCCACGGAAGATGTACAAGAGCCACATGTCATACCCTCGACCCGTAATGTTGTAGTTGCCATATGTAGCGAAGACGCCATGGTGGCGGTATGGAGGCTTTAGTATGCGATGTTGAGCGTTTATGGAATCAGACTGTCCTTTGTCATCTCCATGGGCGATCCAGAAAGGAGGCTCGCTGATGGTGATTGTCGCCCCTCATTATCGGTGTGTTTTGGCACGAGCAGGATTTAGCGAGACTCAGGATGGTAGAGAACAAGTGTTTGTAGTGAGGAATATGGACAAAGGAAGATCAGCTCTTGTGGACGAAAGGTCTGCTTTGTCAGAGTCTTGTCCTCACGGATCGCTGACAATCGCTCGGTCTCGTTCGGTCATCTATTTCGACGCTAAGCCCAATCCGGCCCTGTAGATAGTGCCCCTGAACTTGGAAGACCACGAAATGGCTCCTGCGTATTTCGACGTTGTATTACATAAATATTGTTCATAATACTATGAGCTATACCATATGCTTCTATCTTCATAGCCGTAAGTCCTGATTAAGAAGTATATTCTAGCATGGAACCACCACAGGAGTCTCATTTGGTGGAAAAGGGAAAAGATTCAGTGTCCTGCCCGCGTCAGCATGTTCAGTTATGGTGAAGACGGGCCTGGACGCGCAACATCGTGTTGGTGATGGAAATGAAGGCCAAATCAACACCCTCTGTTCGTCGCGTCGGTTCATATGCCCCTCCGCCGCAATTTCAGGGCGCATCGGGAAGTCCATCGCCCAGAACGGACTAACCGAGATGGCCCTGTAGAGGATCACGAGTGCTACAATCAATCCTATCAGACTGCCTGGCATTCATTAAATCGTTGATTTGAAGTATCTATAGGGTAAGTCTATGTATGCATCATATTCCCCCCTCCAATCACAAAGCTAAATTATATACGCGCCCGCAGCCACTTCTATATGCATCCAGCACCTTGCAATGACCACGTCCCCCCCTCAAAACTCCCACATTACTCAACAAAGCCCCTTCGAGAGGCCCAAAAGCACGTCCCCGGTGAACGGCAGCAATAGCCATGAAAAAGAACTTAGATGGCCTTCGGTGTCCTCCCGTGCGGCACGACCGACAGTCGCCTCAAGCTCATCTGCCTCTCAGCATCCGAACTCCCCCCAGCCATAACAGCCCGATCAGTCTTGCCCTCAGCCGCCAGCGCCTGCGCGAACTTGCTCTTCCCCCGGATCGTAGGTCCGCACCAGTAGAAGACGAACACAGGGATCGTGACGATGAGTCCAATGACGCCGAGAATGGTCGAAGGCCAAGCGAAGCGCCATTTGCCCTCGAAAGCCGTGTAGAACGGATCGGAGTAGAGTGCTGCGATACCGGCCAAGACATCACGGGCGAAACCGTTGCCGCCCGTGGCAGAGGCGGAGTAGGGTCCGTAGGAGGCGCACATGTAGTCGATCGTGGCCATGTACACGGAGTAATTTGCCACGCCGACCATGAGGCCGAAGATCATAGGGACTATGAATGGCATGGGTGGGCCGGAGGAGGTCCAGGCGAAACCAAAGAGGCCAAGGGGAAGAAGAGGTACGGCTGTCAAGGAATGTTAGATTTCTGTGGCTGTGAGGTAGGAGACGGGGAGACTCACTCCACAAGAGCCAGTACAGACGAGCTTCTGGCGGAACGACCTTGCCTGCAGCGCGTAACTTGCGTTGCTTCTTGATGCTAGGGAAGAAAGAGATCCATGCAACCAAGTAGCCAAGAGCGAGCCTGTTGTGACGCCAAGGTTAGATATCATCCCTGACCGTAGCGTAGAGTTCAACTTACGGAGCAAATGACAGTCCAACCTGGATGTTGGTGAAGTTCCATTGACTATACACTGGGTGGTAGGCATCGAAGAAGGTAAAGATCAGAGCGTCAGAGAAACCGGAGAGAAGCGACAGACATAGCACAATGGGCTCCGTTGCGAACATGATGAACGGACGTGCCCAGACTTGTGCAATCTCACCCCAGCTCTGTTCATGAGGGTGCATCTCCCCCGGACCCCAGATGTTCTTCTCTCCCAGCTTGCGACGACGTTGAGCCTGTCGAGGGGAAATCAGCGTCATACATCTCTAATGACAGACGAAAAATACTAGTTCGTGGACCGGGGGGGGGGGAATGGCGCTCCAAGTCACTTACCTCTCTGTCAAGCAAGATAGTAGTCCTAGTCTCCGGGACATAAAGATAATGTAGGATCTGAGTGAAGAGACCGAAGAGGAACATAGTCCAAAAGCACCAGTGCCACGAGAGATACGTCTGGAGGAAGCCACCAACAACGGGACCGATGACGGAACCACCGACAGATGAAAATACGACGTAAGCGATGGCGAATTGTTGATCGTCGGCGCTCCACATGTCGGCAACGACTGACATGGTAACCGAACCGCCTGCGCACGATAGACCACCGAGCATGCGGAAGATGAGTACCGTGCTAAAGTTGGGAGCGACAGCGCAGGGGATGTGCCAAAGGTTGACGAAGAAAAGAGAGGCCTGCATGACTGGTCGCCGACCGAGTTCTTCAGACCAAGGAGCCCAGAGTTCACAGCCGAAACCATAGAACACGAGGAAAGCCATTTGACCGTATCGAGCAGTAGATGCTGAGATGTTGAAAGTCTAGAGGAGTATGGATGTCAGCATTGCTATTCGTATAACACTCATCCATTCTTTGAAGTTACGGAGTGCAGGGCACTGGGTGACGGGCCGGAGTAGGATATCAGAGTCCGCGTACCTCCATCATACCCTCAACTGCGTTACCGTAAAGCGAGGCGTTCATGTTCATGGAACACTGTACAACGAAAATGACCGAGATCATGGCCCACTTCTTCCATGTTGGGATTGCAAAGCCTGTTGCACCGTAGGCGGTCTCCTCAGTAAGCTCGATTTTTTCCTCGTAGTACGGGCAGCCTTCGCCGTGGTCCAAGTGGCCCATGGGTTGAAGATGCTGCTGAGGTGTTTTTTCGTATATCTTGTCATTAACCTGACCATAGGTAGTCTTTTCGCTGGCACCGTCATCGGAACCATCCACGATGTGAGGTGAGATGGCCGATGGCCTTCTTTGAGCCATGATAAGTGGAGGAGTATCGAGATACAAAGAAGAGCTCAGCGTAGATACCGCTCGGAAAAGAAAGGACCGAAACTTATGTGTTCACTGGGGTATACAACATATAGCAAGATTGCCCGAGAAAGAGCGAAGTACGAGTGACAATATCACATAGATGTGGGCGAGGATGTATAAATACCACTCGCTGATGTTCATAGTCATGGAGCTTACCAAGTATGCTACACGCAAAAGAAATTGTGGGGTAATTGCGTTGCCAGGCTCACAGCTAGGAAACCTGTTAGGTACTCTGCTGTTGTATTAAAACTTTTGCAAAATGCCTCTTTCTAAGCGCTTGAGTCTTCTTGTAAGTGACCGGGTTACTTTAGGTCTCGACTCTTAGCGTAGTATCAGGCACTATCCATATTTGTGAGCCATGCCGTGGCTCATGCTGTGAGAATAGCGTCCGTGCCAACGTCTACTAGAGAAGTAGCACCAAGTATCCGGGGTGGTAAGGCGTGGTGAGGAGTGTCACAAGGCGCCAACGGGTGATACAACAATTAAGTACGGAAAAGGGTCAAGCCCGAGGTAGCCCCCATTGCCCTGTTGATGGTTCACCGTGCAATTTGTGGTAGAATGGAAAGCGTGCTGATCAACATGGCAAAATGACGCCTCAAGTAATACCAACGGAAGGTAGAACGACTGAGGCCATAAAACTTGCATTGCTTGAAGCTTTTGTGTAAAGCACCTAGAAGTGAGAAGTCCATTGTTGGTGGCCCATCAACGCTAAACAAGACCAGCGCGAATATTGAGGCTGCAAAAGAAGCGACGACTCAATAGTTGCAATAGTTGCAATACATACAACAACAAGTTTCAGACTGAGATGCGGGGAATTACCTGGTCTCGTTGGGCTGATGATCAGATTGTGAAAAGGATTCCAACAGCGATGACATCGTCCGCACTATATCGATCTAATTTTCATAGCTTGATGCATGCCATAACGTATATAAATTCGGCTACTCAGCGAGCATCTACTGGGTCCATCTCGAGTGGTGCGTTATTTTGTAGGAGTCCTTCTGATCCGATTTGCAGACGCTATCTTTTGGCAGACCTGTATCCCTCAGTACGACCTCTGACCATGTCAGATACTAGTAGAGCGCCCCGATGGTTCTGAAACGCACGAGACCGAGGGCTAGCCATAGCATTGTGCCATCCTGATAGCCTCTCATCCAACAGTAGGATGCCATTGGAAACCCCAGAGATGCTGAATTCTGTCAGAAAGAGCCGATGGCCACCGACCTCACCTCTTTTCTTCTTCTGGTTACCTCGGAGCCCCGCGAAGTTCGGAACACCTTTTATTTCTGGAGATGGTGTTGGAAAAAGATTGAGATGCTGTCAGTCTGGGGAAATGTACTTAGATAATTCAATCCAGGTTGTCTGCGGTAATTTTCTATAGATCCAACAGCGCGGACAACCCCGCGTTGGGCCCACCATATCAAACAATGTGGGGAGCCGTGGAATTTGTTGGCGGCATTTCTCATGTGAGGCTAGGCGGACCACTCGCTCTATTATTCCCAAGTTGCTCGTACGTTGGTCTTGTAAGACAGCATCTCGATTGATTTCTTGGACGGTAAAGACAGGGTTCGCTGTTGTGGTGAGGCACATATTTCAGACCCGAAGAGCGGGACCATTCGGGTCTTGCTCGTCCTGATGGTAGAGTCTTAAGGAAAAGATATTACGGAAAGGACTCTCGCAACACTTTTGCTTCCCTGACATACACCATGACTTGCGATAGCCATGGTTATACGCATTGTGTCTACATAGCTGCCTCCGCTGATGCGGCTGCGTGAGCTTTCGGCCTCACCCAACTTCAGTGCTCTTTGCCGTGAACGGCTGCGGAGACGTATTCTGATGATACCTCTTACATATCTCTTCAAATTTTCAGTTTCGGGAAAGATACCTTCCCAGCATTTCGATCTATTTCGTTGACAAGTAAATATTTTGACGGGTCATCATACGCCATCTGGTCTAAAGTCGAGCCCCAGAGCTTGAAGAGCTGATGAATCCGAGAAGAGCGCCATGAACGCCGTCGCTAATGATGAGGATAAAGACCAAGAAAAAGTGAGGTGATGAACGCACATAAATCCTGGGAAAAGAGGATGTTGCACACAGGTTGCTCAAGGCCAGCCAGCGAGCTTTGAGAAGCCTCCGGACATGTTGACGCAAGCCTTAGCGTTCGATCCTTTGGTGTGCAGCATGCCGAAGCGGAGGAAGACTTCTGAGCAGGTGACGAAGATGGAGATGACGATGAGGATTATGATGATCCATGTGAGGCCTGTACATGCCCTATCAGCTCAATGCACTTACGATATCTGGGCTTTCATCACAAGGGAACGTAGACCAGTGAAGGGGTACTTACGAGACATCTTCTTATCAGAGATCGAGTCCGAGAGTATCTCCGCCAAGTCCAAGAAGACACGGCAGCGTTCATTAAGGACTTGGATCCTAGGCTTGATCTCGAGGTACTCGCGGACGGCGTAGTAGAGGGGATGAAGGGTGGGTTCGCTATCCCAGAAGAAATTGGGAACGTCGAGCATATTCGATGCTGTGACGGCAACAGGTCAGCATTTCAAGGACCTGGACAGTCAGAGATGGCATAAGAACAACTTACATAGATTGACATCCACTCGGCTCTTGAACAGCGCCCCCAGTATCTTCACCACCTCCTCCCTTTTCATGTCAAGTTGCCCGTTCAATGCAAGCATCTTAGGGACATGCTGTGCCTCGACCATTTGGTTTGCCATACGCTGCTCGAAGAAGCTGAGTTTTGTACTTTGAGCGATGGCATGGGACATGGCTAGCTTGATCATGTGGTCTCCGCTCCTGAGGGTAATCATGTCGTTGAAAACTCTGGGCCTGGGTGTCTCAGGGGAATACTCGAAGTGGAATTCTTCAGTCTCGAAATCTTCTTCTCTTTGCGCCCGTGTCACAAGAGGGATCCCTGTTTCTGATTCCGAGAAAGTGAGATCGGCCAGGACATCTTTCTCTTGTCTTTCTGTGAAATTCCAGAAGACCGCCACGCCATAGGAAAAGACGAACATTTCGGCAAAGGTAAAAGCGTCTGGAGCGACTCTCTGTGGACTGGTTGATCGTGGGTGCTCAGATTGAGAATCTCTCTCCTCCGGTCTGTATCCGTTTGTACGACTGTCGTCCTGCGCCCTGTGCGGACTCTCGCCTCCGTCCTCATTACCCCTAACCTCAAAGCTCTCTCCCCCATCTTCCTCGAAGAAACCTTCCCCGTAATCCCTCAATTCGCTTCTCTCAATCTCCTCATCCAGCACAGCCTTCCCACCCGCACTCTTCAAAACGGGGCTGCTTCGTATTCTATACCCCTCGCTCCCTGGGAGCAAGGGTAGATGGTAGACGATATAGAGACAATCGTCATAGAGCTTTGTCCTGGCAGCATGCTGATCTTTCAGGAACGAAGCCGTCCCCTTCAGCTTGTAAGCCTGTGCCGTACAATACGCTGTGACTCTAGCCAGCTTCTCCGCTCTCCTGGCCTTAGGTAACCTCTCCGCGTAGCTTTTCCCCTTCCTCCCACCCGTCCTTCGTAAGGCCTCTTCATCGTCTTTCGTGGGCGCAGTATCATTATCCTCATCATAGTCGGCCTTCTCTTCTATCTCCGCCTCTTCTGTAGCCGTCTCAGGGAGTAGGACTAGCTTCTCGCTGACTTTTGTACTTCGCGCAGGCAGGTGCTGGGGAACCATTCGGCCGGCTAGCTTTGGGTCTACTGGCCTCCCGGAAGGAGTGCGAGGGGGGCGGGGTCGTGCGCCAGGTTGGCGTTGTTGCATGGACGGGATGTCCGAGGCGAACTGCAGGATATTGTCTACAGTGATGAGACGGGAGCTTTGACGGGAAACAAGCTGGGGGGGATGATGTGGGGGACTCCGTTGTTCGCGAGAGTCAGTCACCTGAAGTTTGGGCATCTTGTAAGCTGGGTCATTCGAAAGGACGGGGTGGGCTTTGTAAGTAGATGGCGGATTTACTAAGACTGATGGACCTCGCTTTGTGGCAGCGTGAGACATTGCCGGCGCCAGTTGGAGGATGTTAGGAAATCAGGATGCAACCTCTGCAAAGCAGAGCGGGGAAAGTGGAAGTGGGCAGCAAAAAGTAAGGTTGGGAGGTTAGCTACCTAGCATTTCTCAAGAAGCATCTTTGACAAATGCGGCTAGATAGAAGAGCTCCGAAGTCAAATATGTGAGGCTTTCTAAGTCTCGAATGGAAAGTAATCAAGTAATTTATCAAAGTTGTTAGAGAGGGTCAAGGAGCTTGAGGTAGATTATGGATCTTGTATTATTAGAGTACAGTGGTAGCCATCAATGCGAGGACCATGAACCCGATATCGCCTCAAGAAATCCACAAGATCCGCACGAAACATAGGAAGCGTCGAGCTACATGAGCGATACATTAGATGTATCCAAACCGCGTAGATCCATGGCCAGAGGCCAGTCATCAGTACCATAGCCCTTGTTTCCTTTGATGACACTACCTCTTTCCGTAATCCTTGGTAGTGTGAAGGGCGTCAGCGTAGAAAGAAGCAATAGATCATGCTGACACTCCTTGCTCGAGCGCTACCCAAACCCCCGAGGCAATGTCGATGATTTGCGATTTCTGATGTAAAGCGAAGAAAACTCCATCGGTAGAAAAGACGATTTGTAAATATTCGATCCGTAAAACTCGCTCCGTAGAGTCGATCTGTAGAAGATTCGACCCGTAGAAAGCTGAACTCGTATAGCACTTGATCGGTGTGGAACTCGATCCGACAAAGTCCATACGCCTTGCTCATTGCACTTTAGACACACCTGCATTTTCGCCATATCGCACTGGGGTATTGAAGAAAGAAAACCACTGCCAAGCCACGGCCCTCGTTGATCATTCAGAGTCTGTGTCCAGGCACGAAGATGAAGAGCACAATCAGGCAGACGCCGATCAACACTGTAAAGAACAAGACCATCAAGGCTCGCTTGTTCATGAGCTTGCGAATGTAGGGTTCGCGGATGCGAGACCAGTTCATGAAGGTATATTCGCTGAGGCCTGCGAGAGCGAGGACAGGGTCGATGGAGTACTGCTGCGACGAGAGGGCATAGACACCGATCGTGAATGGGAGTATAAGCTAAGAGGACATGATTAGCTTTATAGATGAGAGGAAGAGGCTGGAAACATTACCCAGCAACGGATGTGCTTTGGCTTGTCGAGCAAGATGCAGGCAAAGCCGGCCCAGAAGCCACCGAAAATGCTGAGCAACCCAATGCACAATCGCAAGAAAGAGCTTGGGGGCACGAGGTTTCCTAATGCTTTGGCGCGAAGGAAGCCCGGGAACGCGTCACGCTCCATTGCTTGGAAGGTGTAATCTTTGGCGGCATCAAACACTTCTGGGTCATCACGACCCTCTTCTTCGATTGAGGTGGTGATATCTGTTAAGATGCCTTGGGGCAAGATAATTTCCCGCTCTGAACCTGGTAGTAGGTATGTGTAGAGAATTTTCTCGGCGCTGGCCCTGATGTCTGCTCGTGCAACAGTGTGAGCTGGCGAGTTGGAGTTGGTGCGACCAGGTGAGCCATTTGTCATGAAGCTGGGCCTGGGTGGACGCTCTGTACCGTTCGATGGGCGATCACCGGATCCTCGTAGACCAGACTGCTGTGACCCCATACTGCTGTGGGGTGAATGGTGAATACCACCATTTGCGACTCCGACTCCGTTGCCATTTTCATGACGCAGATAGGCTGAAAGGTTTTGATCTTTGATCTTCTCATGACTGTTGAGGTTCGTGGATGGCCCTGAGGGATCATTCATTTCACCCAGATGGTCAAGGATATATGAAGAGCGCTTTGAGCCTTGCTTTTCGAGGTCTGGTGTTTCCACAAGGACCGAGCGGCGGAGTTCGCGAACATAGTGGCGGCAGAGGGACATGTGCTGGGAGACATCGAGCCTGTAGTAGAAGATCAGTATTCAGCCTTACCTCGAGATCACCGCTCCATTGCATTCAAGGGGCGGAGTTCCATATTAGTAAATGTGAGCTTACCAGAAATCTAGATAGTCAACGGATCGTTGCTGATCTCGCATGAAAATGTAGAAGGAGAAGAGATCGACTGGTGCTAACGTCTGCCGACTGAGGACTTCAAAGAGGGTTGGTAGACGATTCCGATTGGGGTCCGGATGCGGAGAAGGAGTAGTCATATTTGACATGTTGACAAGCCCAGTGACAGGAGAATAGGGCAGGATGGCAGATTCGGTTGCAGCAGTTGGTGGAGTGATTGGTGTAGGAGTGACTGATGTAGGAGTGGCTGCTGTAGGAGTGACTGCTATAGGTGCGACTGTTGTAGGTGCGACTGTTGTAGGTGTGTTTACTGTAGGTGTGTTTGCTGTAGGAGTGATTGGTCTAGGCGTGACTGGTGTAGGAGTGAATGGTATAGGAGTGACTGGTCGAGGTGTGGTTGTCGCCGAGGGGTTCAGTGTGCGGTGGTCGTCTTCAGTGGACCTGAACCAGAACCAGAAGCGCTGATCGCAGCGAGTGGATAGATTAAACTCCTAGCGAAGGTCTATCACTTGTATATTCAGATCTGGTGATAGATAGACAGTGACATAGCAATGGCCACTCCAATCGCGATTATTGAAGCTTTGATCTGACATGCTGGCGGCGAGGCGAGAGTGAAAGGTAATTTCATATTGGAGCTAACTCAAAACGGTTAGCTGCCGTCCCGAGACCTCATGGTTCACGTGCTGGCGGGAATCGGTGCTACCTTCTCGAAGCATGCTCTCGGTGTGGGGTAGAGACAACAGTGTCTGGGACTGTGCTGGAGAATAATGCGGATGGCGGAGGATACGAATCTGGATGAGAAGACTGCCAGACTATGCTCTGAGTCTTGATCTTTCGCCGAGACCCTAGCAACAGCGAGGCTTACCTTGTTCGGCGGGTTTGCGTCTTTGGGCGTTGTTTGGAGTCGCTACAATGCCGACGGCCAATTGAGCCTCAATGACAACCCTTTTTGCTGCTGAACTCTTATATTTACTAGACTACAAGGTGCTGTAGGAACGAGATTCGCTGAACAGCCGCACGGACACCCGGGCCAAATGCACCACAACCAATTCAAGACTATTCCCCAGACAAATTGACCTTGTGCATTCAAGAGAAACTCCATGAGAATTACCTGTAGCGCCTGGAAACAAGCTCAAGAAGCCTGCTGAACAGATGACATACAGTGCTAGCGCATACAGGCCGTGAAACATCCATCGGCCCGTGTCACCGTGTCCCTCAGCGCCATGAAATGCCATACAACCCAAACTCCGCGCTTCTATTTCAGTTTTTCCAATGTCCCGATTCAAACCCTCCATAATGCGGTACATAGGAATCCTTCTCCAGCTTTCCCAGACATCTGAATTTAGAACCCGATTTAGGTAAATCTTTTTTCCACCAGTAGAGAGAAGTTTCTCTGCGATAAACATGTGACAGATCCTACACTGTAGGACTGGTAGCTGTGACCTTCGAGGCCACGGGCTCCGTGGAGCAAGAGGATGTTGTATAGCGTTGCACGATTCTTGTTGAGGGTCCCTTAAGCAATGAAGAATGGTAATGATGGCAGTAATCCGATCCAGGAGTCAAAGCAATGGGTGTTATAACGTAGGCGAGACGGCTTCATCGTCCATGGGTAACTTCTCTGGCACCGGCTCTACCTTTTCCGGCTCTTCGGCTTCGGGTATGGTGGGACAGTACTGCTTGAGCACTTCCTTAAGGGCAGGCCTACGAATGGGCTTGGGAAGGAAGTGGTTCATGCCGGAGGCATAGCACTCTTTGACATTGCTCTCCTCAGCGAATGCTGTGAGGGCCACGATAGGTGCGGAGTACCCCATTTCGCGGATGAGACGCGTGCTTTGAATCCCGTCGAGGTTGGGCATCTAAGGGACGTATCAGCACAGAAGGATGATCAGGTTCTTGAGGTGCTTACCTGTACGTCCATGAAAATCAAGTTGAAGTACTTGCGTTCATCCATGCTTTCTTTCACCAATTCAAAGGCCTCTTGGCCATCTTTGGCCACCGCGACATCTGTGGATTCTCAGAATTTGTAAGAGCCAGAGGAGAAGGACAGAGCTTACCATAGATATCCTCGAGCTTCAGCATGCGGATTACCACTTCCTGGTTGACTTTGTTGTCTTCCGCGACCAGTACCCGTATCTTACCGCCACTTCGAGCAGCTTGAGCAGCTACACGTTCCATTGCAGCGAGCCGTTTCTCCGGTTCGTCGAGTGGTGATGATGCTGCAAAGAACGGCTGGCTGAACCCTACGAGGCGGGGTTTTGTTGATCCATCGAATCCATTCATGCCAGGGGAAACGCTTCGCCTCGACTTTTCGGAATGTTCGGATGTTGACCTTCGCCGAGAGCCAACAACGTCGTCGGCATTTGGCTCAAAGTTGGCACTATTGCGCCGAGAATTCCCCCTAGAACTTGCAGTGCTGTCGGCTCTCTCCTTTGTGAAGGTCAAAGGTATTCGCATTACAAATTTGCTTCCTCTATCAACTTCGCTGTTAAGCGATATCGAACCCTTCATCAACGTAGCAAGTTGGGAACAGATACTCAGACCAAGGCCCGTACCGCCGTATTTCTTGCTGAGTCCAAGGTCTCCCTGCATGAAAGGCTCGAATACACGTTGCTGCTGGCTTTCGGGAATGCCGAAACCTGTGTCCTCCACTTCGAATTCAAAGAGTAAAGTCCTAGCGTTCAAGGGCGGAGGCGTCAACGTCCGCTCGATGAAAGGCGATGGAGGGTAAGATTTTGGCTCGATCCTATTTATGTGTAGCGCTGTGTCTGAATACTTCCCCTTGTCGCGAGAACCTGGCAGGGGTGAGACGGAGGTGCGTGATGCTCTACCCCACCTCCTTGATCCCTTAGACGATTGGCGTTTGGACTGTTTGGATTGGAAAGAACCTTTGCGGCTCTCGGCTTTTTCAGGAGCATCACCCAGGCACCTTATTCGGACATCGACTGAGCCATTCGGTGGGGTGAACTTCAAGCTGTTACTGACAAGGTTGATGATCACTTGCAGGATTCGATGCTGGTCACCCCAAAGGAACATATCTTTGATACGGCCAGTGCCGGGAGGGCCAAAGCCGGGATGTAAAGGTGCTCCCACAGTTGACTCGGTAACGTCCTGTGGTCCTTGATAGTCGACTCGTAGATGGATTTTGCCGTCTTTGGCCTGCTTCTCGAATATTGAAAGTACTTGAGAACTGACATCCGCTAGACGAAATTCTCTCTCGTCCAGAGTGAGCTGCTGTCCAATTTGATTTTTAGTAAACGTCAGGAGATCTGTCAATAAGTGCAAGAGCAAATCGCCTGATTTGTAAATGATTCCAAGAGATCGCTTGATCTTTGTTGGATCGTCCTCCTGCATACAAACCGCACACATTCCTAGGATACCATTCAATGGTGTCTTCAGCTCATGACTAATATTGGCAATGAAGAGGGTCTTGGTCTCATTGGCGACTTCTGCAGCCTTCTTACTGACTTCGAGTTCTTGCGTCCGCTCTTTGACCCGTTCATCCAATCGCGCGTATTGCATTGTCAATTCCTCGGACATCTCATTGAATGTTCGAGTCAGATCCGTCAGCTCGTCCTGAATGAAATGCTTTCGATCCTGCACCTTTCCCGGGATGCGGAAGGTCTGATGTCGTTCTCGCTCCCTCCGTTCTCGATTACTGTTCTGCCGCCTGGTTCGCCATTGTGTAACACGTCCCATAAAGCCTTCTTTCCGGGCATTTAGAGCCATAGCATCTTCCTCTTCTCCAGAATCTAGGGCCGGGTTGTCTTCCGTGACAAACGATTGAGCACTACCGTCATCGCTCGGGACTCCAATAGGTTCGACACTCTTCTTAGTCGCCTCTCGTAGCCTTCTGATCGGTCTGACCGAGAAATGCGCAATCGGCAGCAAAAGTAGCAAGATGCCTCCGACTGTGCCAAAAACACAAGCTACAAGGACATTTCTAAGATGGTTGATCGGTGCTGTTACCTCTCCATGAGACTGTTCAACGATCAGACTCCAATTCACCAGCGTTGACTTTAGCAAAGCATATCCGGCTGAGACCTGTTGATTTTCTTCGTCATTGGTTGAGATGAAGCTGCCTGCAGTAGGTGAAGTGTATGCCTCTAGGACTGCAGGATATTGCTGCATTTCGAATGGTGTGTTGGGTCGACCATAAGCATGAGCTGGGTGCCGAGTACTTTGAGAAGAATTCAGCGCAGGTGGGATCACAAAGGTAACATTCTGTTGCTTTGCCGCGTTTCTTTCTGCTTGCTCGTCGCTTCCGCTCTGCACACTGGCAGGGACTCTCTGATCCGGAGTATCCGGAGCAATTATCAAAATCTGACCAGTATTTCCCAGGCCGTCAACTGAGCTTCCTACCGAGAGGATAGACTGCGCGTTGAAAACCACTGTGAGCCACCCTAGGATATCATTGGCGGAGGTATTGTTAATGATAGGCGTTGTTATTGATGCCAAGCCAAATGTTTCGTTGAGAAGCCAGGGCCCTATGAAGAGAGGCTTACTCGAACTCAGCTGTATTCCACCAAAGAAAGCATTGGAAAGGTTGAAGGTGCTATTGACAATCGTAGATGTGTAGGTCAAATTTGGGTATAGATTCGTAGGGTATCCAGTATCATTATCACCAAGATAGGAGGGGGCATCCTTCGAGTTTAGGTATGGCAGCGGAATAGTGTCGAGGACCTGTGCACCAGTAACGTTAACCAGTGGGGCTGGCCCTCCGCTACCAGTACCATTTTTTGGGCGTAGAGAAGCTTGTAGCAGCATCGCAGATGCACCCCCTCCCGCAAGAGCGCTTTGTAGATCCGAGCTTGCACGAACCCAACTGGCGTCGGTGTTGTTGTTGTTGTCATTATAGTGTTGCAAAGCACTTTGTACAAGCACCCTGGTAGACATAGACTGCACACCGGAGAGTAAGAGAAAAAGATTGGAGTCCAATTGATTGGCATACAGCAAGGCCGTAAGGGACAGGCTCGAAGACCTATGGCGGATATTAGCCATGTTCTCTTCTACATGCAGAGCGCATGTCTCACCTTATGTCGAGTACGAAGTTGTAGTTGTTCACCCACTTGGATCGGTAGATTAGCATTTCCGCTTCAATTCTGGGTGCGGGATACGTACTGTTGCAATGGCTATCACGGCCACTGTGGTTAGTCTCGGAGTCAGCACAGCTCTTCTAGTGCGAGAAAGCGAGGAGTGAAACAAGTCTTGAAAATGCCCCGAAACGCACCTCAAGACCCATTGTCTCACACGCAAAGGGAAGAGAAGGCTCTGAGAAGTACTAACGAGCGATCAAAGTAGAGAGAAGCACCAGCAAGCCCAATTGCTCTCTTATACCAATCCGCATCTTAACGAGGTCTCACGACCTAGTTGTCAGGTCAAGCAGGCGGCCTGTAGTCTTCAGCAACGTCTCATGCCTGGGTCCCGGCGGCGTGGTTTCATGTTCTTTATTCTGCAACATTCGAGGTTGGGCCAGAAGCCTCAAGCGGTATGGGGGTAAAGGGCAGCGAGTCTTGGTGACATGATAGCTGGTGGGAGTCTCACGCATCGATGGCGAGCTCGTTTCCGTCGTAATCCGCGTGGCCGAGGGATGCGACGGTCGGAGGTGTAGAGGTGCTTGGCTAATGGTCATTGGGTGGAGCTGCACACCGACCTCAGATCATCCAGCGATTGATGCTCTCTTGCAAGCAGAGTTCGCTGATGGACGATGAGAGCAAACGGCGTATAGAAACAGTATCCTCCGTGTATACTGTCCCTACATGCGGGAATCCGTGTTTCTGCCCTGCTCCTTCAACTCTAGACTCACTAGGCTTCTCCGGGCCTAGAGGCCGCCCACCACCATCTCAATGGTCTGGACCCAGGCACGCCAGGCCAAGCTTTACTGACGGGGCGGCAACCCTGTTAGGTAGCAGAATTCAATTCTAGGGCACCTCCCTCCGTCTACATCGAAACACCCTGGGGGCCAGTTGACGGCCAATACTTGACACGGTTTATTGTATCTTTTCTTCAAGAACTGATGGCGCGACAAGATTTTACCATCTTGCGAAGCACTCTCCGATGAGTGGAACTCTGATCATTTCCCACAACATGGAAACCTAAGTTGAGCTTCCTGTAACCTACCAGTATTAATCCTAGGAGTATTAGCATCAGAATGACTGCTACAATTCCGCAATACAACAGACCCGTTGCCCACAATTGTGTGCTATGCTTCTCAGTAACCAAGGGGTCTGCTATCGTTGGCCGACTCTGTCGTTTGGGACGTCTCCGATCGTGCCTCTGCCATAAATGTACACCACAATCCAGTCAGGCAGCCTAGTATCTTCCCACCTCCCAACTTCCTGACTCTATCGGTTAGCCAAACTCGATCCTTTGATCTCTGACCTCATCGAATTGTAGCAGTGACAAACTTGGCAATGGAGGCTTGTGGTATTCAGTATTTCAAAGGATGTTGTTGAAACATCATTGATACCATTGTGTTAAAATCTGATCTTGTCAGCCCAGAAATTCTCTCGCTTTTGCGAAATGAGTGAAGCTGGATGACGGCACTCAAATAACAACAAGGAATACATTGCAACCGTGACAAAGGAACACGACTTCAAGAAAGAAGAATTCTATGGTCCTGGAGGGCAGAGACAGATTGTTTCTTCGGCCATGACCTCATCATCGCACGTCAGGTTCGCCCGAGACTACCATATGCACCGCCCGTGCTAGATGAAGGAGTGTTTGAGGATTCCATCATGCTTCTATTCTCAAAGCATTCATTGGATTGTATCATGGGAACCTCCTTCTTTCCCTTTCAAATAAATATAAAGTTGAATATCTAGCACTATTTGGGCGAATCAGATCCATCGAAGACTGTCAGGTTAATAAGTTCTTTGGGTCAATGTGAACTGCCCCTCGTTGATCGAAATGAAGGCGAGAAGGCAAGAAGGCAGCCACTGTGCACTGTATTTGCCTTGAGGTATGATAACGCTGACAGACAGAGTGGACCTATCCAGCTTTCACCTCAAATTGCTTGATAATGCGTGAGGCGATTGCCAGACTCACATCCAAGAAAAATTGATTATGGCCGGAAGGAGGTGCAAGCACATAAGAGGTGTGCTCGAAGACAGTAAGTGGAGTTCACCCTCAAGACTAGGTCAAGAGGATTCAACTTCAAGAATAGCTCAAGAGAATTTGCCCTCATGACTAGCTCGAGATAATTGTCAAATAGTGTCGGCGACGAATACTAATTGAGCGCATGGCCGAGCCAACCAGCCCACCACCCTCGGCGATGCAGCATCAGCCCACACAAGATTTCTATTCGCTTCAACTCCGTCAGCCTGCATTCTACGTCATTGCAAGATCAAATCGATTGCCTTTTAGCATCCTGCATCTTATGATCGCTTCCTCGCTCTTCCGTGTTTGTACTTATCTCTCCAAGAATTGTTTCTGAACCCCCGAGCTCGAACGTCGTCTCAGTGGAAAGTAAGCCTGCCCAAATCGAAAGCATAACATTCCGCCAAGATCAACCACCTATATGAAATGGCCCAAGCCCCCGAGACCATATACCCTGATATGGATTTCACCCGTGCGTTGACCAAAAACTAAATCCTGCTCCTGTCTTCAAAGCCCATACTAAGACCAGTCATGCTTTCACAGAAGACACCCTCGCCGTCTTTGACAGCCTAGTCGAGCGCTTCGATCCTGGCGAATGCCCCATCGCTACGATCCAGATTGGTGCCACCCTTCACATCTGCATTGTCGCTCACTTTGATGAAGCGGATAACCTCTACATACACCCCTCCCTTCACCAATTGCAGCAGGGAGGAAGTATCAGCCCGTCCGTCTGGGAGGATTACTGCAAGGGTAGAGGACTGGACCATAGTAACATGCACCTGAAATGGTCCGACATCGTATATTACGGGGGGACTATGTTGGGCCCCTTTAAGGGAAAGGGGCCAGAGTGGACGAAAGAGAGAATCTTGACAAGAATCAAGCAGAAACATGGAAGAGTGAGGCCAAAGATGTTCGATGATTGGTTCCCACAGGATAATTATGAATTGCAACAGGACGAGTGATTCTGACGAGGAAATTGTGAAGCATGGTAAAACTCTTGTGTGAGTGATTGTGGGTAGGGAGGCGACTGTTCGACGAGAAATCGAATGTAGATATACCAAAATGCAATTTTTCGGCTCAGGAGGATCATTTTTCGAGGGAGGAGCAATCGACAAAAAGTAGATTAAGGGTGGCATCTCTCGGAATACTTTTTATACCAATTCAATAACCTACATCTGTAACCAGCCTACAAAATTTTGAACGATGCACATGTCACTTCAAGAATTCTACCATCTCAAGCAAAGGCACGCCAACCCAAGAAGCCTTGCATTGTTAACTTTTTCAAGGTCACCAGCCTTGACGAATATGCGGCAACAGAGAAAGACTAGATAGCGTAGGAACTATTCCGATGGCAAAGACACCAGCTTTGCTGGAAACAAGGAGCGAACGCATGCAAGATCGAACCAGCAGCTCAGAAAGTTTTGGTTCATGATAGGAATGCCTCGAAAGTGCTATGGGATCAGAACATAGGCGAATGGAAACTCTTAGCAGGAAAGTGGAAAGGGAGTCCAGCCACCGTGGTACGTCGACAAATTGCCTTTTACGATCTCGAACGTGCAAATCAACATTGTATTCCGAGTGATGGATCATGCTATGCACCAAGCTCTCTCATCCATAACTATAAGCAACATCATCCCCTTCCATGCACTCCACCCCCGCTCACTCTCAAGCCCCAACACTGCAAACCCCCATCATCTCAACCTCCTTGCTTCACGTTCCGATTCAAGCAGGCAGAGAATGTCATCCTCACGGACTAATTGGCAAACGTTTAGCAAGAACCGTCTCGCGCTCATCACACAACTGAGAAGTGATTCGGCGACGCCCTTGGGAGTTGCTCTCACCTGGGCCTTTGACGTTGCGAATGATACTTCGCGTTGTATCGTCCATGAATTCAACACGCACTTGTGTCACACCTCCACGAGACCCTGTGATTTTCAAGCATCCTCGGTCAGCCTCACAGCCCATGCTGGCTCGAAAGGGGCTATGCAAATTGCTCACCTGTTCTTCCGAGCACTCTCACCACCTTGACCAGCTTGACGGGCACTTTGGACGAGTCCATGATTGTGAATGTGTGGCTTTGATTTGGATCAGATATTCAACTGCTGGCGATGAAGTCCTCCATATTGCAATTCGAAAAATCCAAAGAGCGTTTGTGTGCGGCCGATCCCGGCTTCGCTAACCACGTCTCTTCTAGCGCCTCCCATGCACATGCATAAATCCCGCACAATTCGCGTCCGAGGGTCCAGCCTTGCATAAATTTGCACTAAAATCGGTTAGCGTGACATTGCGACGCCAGAATGCCTAACCCCCTCCGCTCCTCAGGCCATTCATCGCCGCCAGCACGTCCTTTCCTTCCCCGCGCGACCGTGCAAGACCGCGACACTCTCGTGTATAGAAGGCGGGACAGTGCATGTCCTCGAAGGATCTACGCTTTATTGTGCGAATAGATGTGTGAGTCACAGTCGCGTTGCTTTTGGTTTGCTGCGTTCTTTCACACCGGCCAAAATGCATGGCTGGTGGGGAAAGGCTTCTTTTATTAGGTGTGAATGCCTCACTTTTTCCTGGGGCAGACTATGTTTTTGAGCAGTACCCTCGACCTGGTCTGTTTCACTCTAGAGAAGAATGAGTATCGAAAATTCAATTCCTTGACCATATTACTGCTTTGCATTGATTGCGCTTGAGAAATTGATCGATCAGGCTTGCCGGACTACCTGAGGAACACAAGTACTGTACATGCTGGTTGTGTAACACAAGAAGAATCCGAGATTCCCCGCTTGAGAACCGTAAGTCTTTTGCTTCTCAAACCTGCCTTCTTCTTGCCTGACCATCGCCTTCTTCCCAAGGCACCCTTATCTCCCTTAATCGACATGCAATACAAGAATGCCTCAACTCCCGGCTTCTCTGAAATTCTGGTCGACGGACAAGACTCGCGAGACATTCCTGTCCTACGTCCAAAGGGATGATCTGGTCAATGTGCGACTTGCGTGCCGTGACTTTGGCGCTCGAGCAGCACCTCATCTATTCAAGCAGATCAGAGTCATGTTCAATGCGAGTTCCTTTGTTAGACCAGCTCGCATGGCAGCGCTGGAGCGCATCGGTCACCATGTCAGAACATTCCATTTCGATTTTCCGCACACATTAGAGACCTTCCTGGCGCCGCTGGTCAGCAGGAACACTGGCGAGGAAATCCGCTTCGTCTACGAGCCATACATTCCAGTCAATAAAGAAACCAACTCACCTGGCAAACGAGCGAGCGGGCCTTGCTATGGCAACTGGGAACTCAACGACATTTTGGTGAAACAGTACCCGCCACTATTCCATTCCGCTGCCAACGTGCCGACTTTTATTCGAGCCTTGTCCGCTCTCAAGAACCTAAGGCACTTAAGAATTTCTTGTCCTGGCCAAGACCCAAGCGAGGCGTATCGTCGCGGGATCGTCGATTACGCACTAATTTCGCTCCGCATCGCTGTCGAGCGAAGCCCACTCCGACTCCTTGACACTCTCTCACTCACGGGGGTACATCCATCCGCCGTGTTTTATCTAAACCCAATGGTGGGCTTCGCTGCTCGTCCTAACTCGCCTAAGCGTTGGAAGCAAATCCGAAAGCTCACTATATATATGGAAGCGGTCCCCCCTCAGCACTTAACTCCAGCCGACCATCTAAAGTACCTTCACGCGTACCTTCGACTACTTGCACCGTCACTCCGCCAATTTGAATTCCGCTGGAAGGGCAAGAGAGGACTCTGTCCCCTCTCTCTCCACAGCGAAGGGCGCATGATGGAGCCCAAGATTCCGATGGAACCCCCAAACCTGGAGGAGCCCAAGATCCCGATGGAGCCCAAGATCCCGATGGACCCGGTGCTTCCCATAGATCCCAAGCTCCCCATAGACAGCTGCAAGACGATCAGCAAGCGCTTGCACAGACTTCGCTTCCCTCTGATTCGCACAGTCAAAATCGAGAATGTCGAGGTCGACGCCTCCCAAATCGCCAACTTCATCAGAAGCCACCGACACGCAACGCGACATACGAAGAGTTTCAAGATGAAATTCGACGATGTCAAATTGCGCAAGGGAGACTGGGACGAAGCGCTCGAGCCCTTGACAAGAATCAGTGGCAACGACAAGTGGAAGCGGAAGGCGGAGGAGACGTCAACAGAATCCATGGATGTGCCCTTCGTCTTCAGTCCTGCCGATGCCAACAAAGAGCAAATGCAAGAGGTCTACAAGACCTATGCCGGGACTAGGACTTCCAAGCCCTTCTGTGCGACTTCCAGTGTGGTGCAAAAAGTGGAGAAGAAGGCCAAAGAGGTACTTCATGAGACGCAAGGTAAGGCCAAAGAGGTACTGCATGGAACGCAAGGAAAGGCGAAAGAGGTCTTGCATGAGACGCAAGATAGGACCAGAGAGCTAATCACGGGCACACAAGAGCACGTGAGTAGGCTCTTTGTTAATCTATCTCTGTTGAGCGGGCGGTGACGATTTGGGGAGTATGGCGTTGTCAGTTATGTAAATACCTAGTCATGACCCTGTTGCGACTTATCGTAGAAATATTACAACGAGTTCACATTCAACCATTCAAGACTACTGCCTCCCCAGCTCCTCCATCGCTTCTCATCTCCTTCAACCCTTAATCCTTCCTTCCATCCTTCCCACCCCCAACTTCACGAAATCGCAGACCGAAAACAGACCAGCCGAAGATATCCCGGCGAGCCTCGGCATTGTCCTCGACCCACAACGAACCGTGTGATCAAAGCAACGACACAAGACTTCTTATAACCCCCTCCCCTCTCCATTGACATTCTGCAACTCCCATACACTGCCTCGCCAACCAACTTCCAATTCCCCAACCGCGTACAGCGACCCGCGCCATCCCGGATCCCTCACGGACAACACAATCATAGCAATCATGTCTCTCAAACTAGGTGTGCACCCTCTTCCCAATCACCCTCATCACACCCTCCCCCAACTCCCCCCCCCTTCCCCCCACTAACCCCCCCCCTTCACCCCCAGACTCCCACCCCTCCAGCACAGCCTTCGACGCCATCTCCACCTCCCTCGCCACCTCCCCCACCGACCGCGCCGACGCCCTAAAAAAGGCCAACGCAATCTTCACTTTCAACCTCACCAACGCCTCCGGGGACACCAAATCCTGGCACATCGACCTCAAAAAAACAGGGGAGGTGCACAAAGGAGAGCCAGGGGATGGGAAGAGCGATGTTACGTTGAGTTTGTCGGATGAGGATTTTGGGAAGTTGGTGGAGGGGAAGACGCAGGCGCAGAGGTTGTTTATGAGTGGGAGACTTAAGGTTAGAGGGGATGTTATGAAGGCGACTAAGATGGAGCCGGTGTTGGGGAGGGGGAGGGTTAAAGCGAAATTGTAGGGGGGGGTGTTGGGGGGGGTCCAGGGGTGTCGTGTTTGGAGGGGGATTGGTTGGGGAGAGGGATTGAGGGAAGAAGGGTGGAGAAGGGAATTGGGAGCAGAGGATCTGGGTTTGACAGTTTTGCGGATGAATCGTGTTTGTAACTGGCTGTTCGGTCGTGACATTTTTCGAGGCTTCTTGCGCGGTTGCCTGTTCGTATAGAATGTGTCCTTCCCATACTCTACAAGACCAATGTCCATGGCCAGAGCCGGATCTTTCGTCTAGGATGCGAAGATCGCCTGCTTTCTGCTTGCCGGCAAGGGACTCTTTCTTTGCTAGGTTTGTTGGGCGCTTGCTTCCACCCTGCCAGCCGGCTTCGCAGTATTCACTCTGGCCCCAAGGCATGTGATTCCCTCTTCGATTCGTGGTGGTCTCCTAACCTTCACAACTTGTAGTCACACTTCATATTTTGAGAACACTGCCCATAGGTGGGTGGTAGTAGTAAATCCCTCTGGGTGTTTCCTGGCTCTGGTGTCTGTAGCAATCTCCAAACATTTTCAGCTTCCCTAAACTTCAAAGTCAGTGGGTGAATGGGAGTTCTCTGTTCCGGGCGGGGTGAACGGAGGCATCCTATTTCCTGCCCTCCTGCCTTCCTGCCTGGGCTTCTCGTTTTTCACTAAAGCCCTAGGCCGTGACTTCCTTACTGCCTCCAACTCTCGTCCCTCCCCTGTGTCATACCGTGACCACTTCTCAAGACTCGATAACACTTCCCACAAGGCAGAAGTTGGTGGTTCCCTTCTCGTCCCAATGTATGTGGCCGCCTCGCGACAGTGTTGCTGTGTTGTAAAGGGGTTCTCTATCGCTGCATGCCACACGGTCATCCCCCAGTCCACCATCGCCTCTCATGCACCAAGCATCGTATTTGGTTTCTTGACTCTTTTGGAAAAGATCTAGAGAAGTGATGCGACGCGTCCAGTGGTCCTCAAGACTCGAAATCCAAGCGTGCTGTAATATACGCCTACCGTACTGAGCTGCATCAGGCAAAGCTCGGATGATCCATGATCAGTTTTGTTATGCCATTCACCATTCTCGACGACGTACCGAGAACCTGAAATCTCAGGACACCAATCTTCAACGTCGAGTATCTTCAACACACGGGCGATTCGAGGCGCTGGTGAATGGTTCGAGAAAGAGGAATCCATGTCTCGGTGAAGGCAGCTTGTGCTTTATTCCGGATGCAGCACCCTCCATAAACTCCCCTTCCTCATCCTCCTCTTTTGACCAAGGTCCTGGAGGCTTCTGGTATCCACGCGATCACATCTACGGAAACGGGCTCTGTAGCAACGAAGATCCCTCCCCTTCCTGCTGGCTACAAGTTAGCTTCGCGACCATGAAGCGCGTTGCGGATTCGCAGCTCACAAAAGATGCGATGTCGGACGAGGATAAATCAGTTGGTGGTGGAGGACCACAAAGAGCGACGGCTGCGCAGATGGCTGCAAGAAAAATGTAAGTCGAGTCCTGTCACCACTGCTTGATGGCGAGCCTACGGTCACAACGAAAAACAAAATATTCGCTCCTCCCTGTACACAATCATTCCTCAACACCCACCTCTACCTCACCACTGAAACCATCTCATTACCTCCGTATCTTTGCCCTGCATGTGAAATACACTCTCATGAGCTACTCTCCCTATGCGATTGATGTCCTGGTAAGAAACCACAAACTGATGCCGAAGGCTCCTAGCAAAACCCTTCGGTCTGCGGCCCCACGCAGCAGTCGTACACCAACAAATGCGCGCCCACAAGGTCCTCTGCCTCCTTCAATCCATCAACAGGCATTGCCAAGCTTCTCGGGCTGGGCAGGTGGTCAGCAGCATGGCGGCGGTGGCGTGAGCAATCAGACCAGTGCATCCTTTCCACCAGACAGTAGCGCGAACAACAACATCAATAATCCGGCACCTGGCAATTCGTTCAATGCGCCTACCACTTCTTTCAGCTTTAACACACCTCCAACCACCACAGATTTTCACAATCCATTCACAGCACTGGATACTGGAAATAGCGCACCTCTTCCACCAACGACTTTCCGAGGGTCAATTTTCAAAGTTGATACGCCTGATACAGACTTCCAGAGGTTCAGAGATTCTCAGAACACGCCTAAATATGCGCCTGGGGGACGACCACTTGGAATTTCCCAGGACGATTCGAAGCATTCTCATGAATCTCAGAAAGAGCCTACGTGGGATCCTCGAGCACACTCACAAGATCTTGACGGACAGACGAATGGCATGACGCAAGATCAATTGCAAAATCAAGCGAACCCTTTCGGGTCGGCCACGTCTCAACAGCAACAGAATCCGAATAGCAATAACCTCTTCCTGCAGCCATCAAATGTACAGCAACAAGAAACAAACATATTTGGCCAGGGTAGTGTTGGCCAGAGTACTGGGTTGAAGCGGAAAGAGCGAGACTCAGACGACACGCCTTTCAACCCGCATATCTTCAACAATCCTTTCGGGCAACCTCAACAAGACCAGCAGAATCAGCAGCCTCCGTCAACACCCAACATGTTTGGGGTGATCAACACCCAGCCTAGTCAAGCAAGCAATATTTTCGCGCAGGCGCCATCGAATTCACCTCAACAACAGTTCCAATATCCGGCCCCTCCTGCATGGGGACTGAGCCAACCTCCACACGAAGATACTATGATGCAAACCTCACCTGACAATTCGCCTTTTGGTGGACAGCAGCAGCAGACGCAGCAACAGCAATCTCAGCCTGCGCCTGCACCGTTCTCATTCTTGAACCAGCCACAGCCAAGTCCAACGAAGAACGCAGGCAACTCGAGTGCTGGTAGTAGCCTCTTTGATCTAGTCTCACACCCTTCACCCGAACCAAGCTTGCAATCTATACCCGGCCCTACCAATGCCAATTCATCTCAAGCAACAGGTGGCAGCTTCCCCGATCTGGTCTCACATCCAACACCCGAAACAAACTCCCAACCCACTTCCGAATCCACCGACGCCATCTCGACTCGGTCAAGTGGGAGGGCCAGTCTTTTCACTGGAGTCTCGAAGCCACCAGTTGACTTCACGGCTGTATCGACGTTTACGAATGATCAAAATCTTTCAGCTCCGAGCAATCCTTTCGGCAATTTCACAGCCCCATCAGCCACGCAAGCGACTACTTCCTCCTCGCCGTTCAGCTTTGGTTCGACAGTTGCGCCAAACACACAGTCTACTACGTCATCCTCACTATTTAAGCTAGGGCCGCCAACTCCTGTAACCACCGAATTGACCACGTCGACCTCGCCATTCAAACTAGGACCCCAACCTTCAGCAGCCTCTGAATCATCCACGTCGACTTCACCATTCAAGCTAGGACCCCAACCTTCAGCAGCCACCGAATCGACCATATCGACCTCGCCATTCAAGCTAGGGCCAACAGGGTTTCCAAAGAGTTTTGAGTCGATAAACGAGTGTGCAGTCACAGACCACGGCACGAACAATATCTTCAGCATGCCTAGTGCATCCAACGCGCCCAACGCACCCAGCACGAACCAGAGTTACGGCAGTACGACCGACTCAACGTCAAAGAACCTGTTCAATCCTCCATATCCAAATCAGAGCCGCAGCGAAACTCAAACCGCGTCTAATCAAGACTCTGAGGGAGGCTATATATGCGGTTCACCTCCTGCGGCTCCAGCTGATTTCACAGAGGAAGAGAAACGTCAGCTCATCACCGGTTATCGACTCAAACAGTTGGACGTGGGAATGCAGAAGCATTTGCGTCATAATCTTACCGCGAAGGATCAAGCAACAGTGAAAGAATTCTATGCTGCTAGGAAGCAAGCTATCCTGGATGCTAATGGATGCCCTGTTCCGAGCTTCAAGCGAAAGACGAATGATGAGGTCCCCGAGGGTTCATCTCCAGCAAAGCAGACTAAAAGCACATCCTCAGGTCCAGTCAACTTCAGTAGTACTACAGCAAACAAAGCCACTCAGCAACTGCAACCACCCACGAAGACGAATGGAAAGCGCAAGGCCGATGATAGTCTCGCACGTGAGGAATTTCAGACCTCCAGCGACAGCAGCAAGCGAGCTCGTGGGCCAGCTTCGACTTCTCCAAATTCTCAAACCTCGAGTCTCTTCATGGATATACTAGGCACAGAAGAGCCAGCAACGGTCAATGGCGCTCAAGTCAATGAACCTGCAGCTGGCTCATCTTCCAGCATCTCTGAGTATCCAACCGCGTCATCCTCTAGCAGCTTAACTACAGGAGGCTTATCGACACATTCTCTTTTCCAGGTCAAGCCGCCTGAAAAACCGAGCTCTAAGCTTTCGGCGTCTACTGCTCCTCAGCAAACCTTTTTCGGCAATCCACCAGCAGCGAAGCCTTCTGCAGGTGTTCAGATTCAGACCACGAGCAACACGAACGCCCCAAAGGCTCCGGCCTTTAAGCCACCAAGGTTCGGTACTGGAGCCTCGGGCAACTTCGTGTCGCAGTTTGGGCAAGCAGCAAAAAAGACCGAAGAGGAAGAGAAGAAGATGCGTAAGGCGGAGGAGTTCGATTCAGAGGAAGAAGATGAAGCCGAATGGGAGCGGAAAGACGCCGAAGAGCAGCGAAAGAAGAAGCTTAAGATCATGGAGGCCGCTGAAGCCGCCAAAGCCAGTCACTCGTTTGTCCTTAATGCAACTGACAAGCAGAACAACAATGCTAGCAACAAGGCTGCCAAATCATACGATGACGGCGGTCTGTTCGTTCCTCAGGCGCCTCAAGCGAAGCCCACTGGCTCGAGTCTCTCGATCCTCGACAAAGCACATCCATCTTTCAACGCTCCGAATGGTCACACCAACCTCTTCGGCCACATCTCGGATGTGGAGTCTGGTGCAGAGGGTAGCAAGACAGGCGATGCCGATGACGAGCACGACGAATCTGAAGAGGATGAACCTCTCGCACAGAAGAACCCCTTCGGCACATTCTCGTCGCCGTTCTCGACCAAGCCCATTCAGTCTGATGCTGAAGCGCCCAATACAGGTCCGCCACCTGGCCGTAGCTTGTTCGACCGTGTCTCAAAGCCAGCTTCTGCGCCTGCGCCTGCGCATGTGTCTGATATCTTCGGTCAGAGCGGCAGCATTAACCTTGGTAATTCACCATTTGCTGGATTCACTGGATTCAAGACCTCCAATAACAATTCCGAAGCCTCTAGCGCTACTCCTCAGGGTGATCATACCTGGAGGCCTGATAGCCCAATCAAGTTCAGCCCAGAGGGACCGGCAGTTAACGTAACCTCGCCTAGTCCATCCAAAGCGCCCTTAAGCGGCCTTTTCGGTATTTCCAAAACCAACGCCCTACCTGAGACCCCTACGAAGCCTGCTGCTCCTAGCATATTCAGCACCACTCCTACGACAACTCCCAGCGCCAACTTTGGTTTCGGGTTCAGCCCAGCCAAGCCTGCCACAGGATTAGCACCGCCTTCCAATGGAGCGTCCAACGTTACCTCGCGTGCGACATCACCTGGTGCTACTACTGGCGAGAGCGCAAACGAGTCGAATGCTGAAGGCGTAGAGGATGATGCAGGGAAAGATGAGCAACTTGATCTGGCTGCAGGAGGTCCAGGCGAAGAGAACGAGGTTGTCTTATTTGAAGTGACGGCCAAAGCATTGCATTACGATACTACGATCAAGCAATGGATCCAGAAAGGCTTGGGCCAGCTTCGCGTTCTCCAGGATCCTGGGACTAAGAAAACTCGGATGCTATTGAGGCAGCGCCCAAGCGGGCGTGTAGCAGTCAACACTAGCTTGGTCAAGGACGGCACATATGCTGATGCGGGCAGCAAGAGCGTTAGGATGCCAATTGTGAATGAAGTGGGGAAGCTCCAGACTTGGACTATGAAAGTGGGGAGGGATGAAGACGCGAAGCGGTTGTTGCAGGTTCTCCAGGACAACAAGAATCATTAGGGTACGGTCTCATTATCACCGGCGAGTGACGAGACATGGACGGACGTCATTCGATTATGCATTGTCGGCTTTAGCGAAGCATACGGACCACATCATTGGCTTTTTTTTCGTTTCAGCATCTAACGGATTCTATGGAATTCGACCCGTCTTCCAGCACTTGACCCCATCTCCTGGCCAGCTTCTTACGGTGGATTGACCTGCTTCGATGAGGGTGGATTGTGGTGGACTCTTGTCCGCCTGCCCCCTTTGTCTGGAGCGGTCGTCTGCTTATTTGAAGTGTTGGGTGGTCAAACCGACCGGACCGTGAGCGAAGAGATGTGGCGGAGTCTGTCTGCCTGCTCTTCTGCTCCGAACCCGGTTTGTTTGGCCGCCTGCTTCGAGATGGGGATGGTGGTTCCAACGATCGGATCGTGAGGGGGACGATGTGGCGGACTCTTGTCTTGCCTGCTCCCTTGCTTCGATCTGGTTTGCTTGGCCGCCTTGCGATGAAGTTGGGGAGAGTTTGTGGGGTTCCGAGAGTGTTGTGTGTGTGTTTTAAATAGGTGCACTTTTCTGTGATGTGTGGATCCGGGTAGGGAAAAGGGGAATGTGCATAAATCGTTTGATAGCATGGCAGTGGAAAAATAGCAATCTAACTTGGCTGTGCCTTTGTGTTTGAGATTGAATTGCTGGTGGGGTTATGGCTTTCCGTGATCTTGGATACGGTGTTGCACTATTTACCATGCGAAAAGGGTACCGCGTTGCCTTGCTTACTGGACCACAGACTTGCCTTCCTGGGCTCTGTGTGTGCTTCTTTTTCGTCGATTAATCTACGGTACGGTACTTCCCAAATTTTTAAAAGTAGCGGTGACCGCTACTATCTCTTAAGGGGGCTCGTGCGTAGATTTCCCCACTCATTTCTTACTTCCGAGTTGAGTCGTCTGAGCGTTCGTGCATCATATCGAAGAGGGATGACATCGTCTACCCCATCGACTTCCAGTCTGCTGGCAGTCCCCTTTTCCCCCCTACTTCCGAGAGGATTCGTCAGAGCGTTCGTCCTCGATCCAGAGGATATGACTCCGTCTACTCGATCATGCTACCAGCCTGCTGACTGTCCCCATCTCCGCTTTCCTTTCTTCAGTAGCACGGGAGAATTCCTGGGGGGGCAGGAGCTGTGATGGATGGGATTGGGATGGCGTTGCTGCTAGGTGGGTGTGGTGTGCTGCGGTGTCGTTGATGGTGATCGGGTGTATGGGCAGGAATACGAAGATGTGATATGAGAAGTGGTGTCGTTCCTGGGATGAGGGAAGTCAGTGGGGGGGAGGAACTGGGGATGATGCGGGGTTTGGAATTATATGGGTTCTTGGGTAGTCAGAGGATGGAAGGTAGGTTTGATAGGTGTTGGGAAATGGGGAGGGTTTTGGTGGTTGAGAGTCTAATAGGAAGGGTTAAATATTCAGAGCTTGTGGCATTTTACTCGATTGTATTTGGATAGATGATGATGGTGGGTCTTGTATAGATTTTGCATCCGTTTTTGCCCATCGGCGCTCGTGGATGCTGGTGATGTACTCTCCGTTCATACATGTCGGGAGATTGGGGAGTGTCGGGGTATTTCAAAATTTGATAGACACTTTTAACTCACCATACCTTGCCGGGTTTGTATCTGTCATACTTGAATGAAAGATGATGGTGGCCTTTCTGAATTCCAGGCCTCCCATTTCAGTCACCGGCGCTTGTAAAAGCTGGTGATGTATGATGTGTATATAATGAATGCCGGCGTTTCATCAGTCATAATTGGATGAATGATGCCTGTGGCTCTTCCCAATCTATGCTTCCTCTTTTGCTCGTCGATGTTTGTGATTACAGGCGATGCCCACTCTGATTATCATGAATGTACTATAAGTTAGTTGGGGACGGCACCATACCACGAAAGTTCGCCACTATTGACGGCACAACCTTCACCGCGGCTGTTGGCTTGAATTCTGTCGTCTGCCATGACATTCTTACTTCAACGTTTCTCATAGAGTACTTTGTTGATGGTCTACCATCTCATGTTATAGAATTTGGTGCTGCGTTTTTGGAGAGTGTGGAAGTTGATAGGTGGCCCGCAGGCTTGTGGCGTGTGGGCGGGCTTGGTAAGCCGAGCCAACCACCTTGCCTTCACAGTCTCCATCAGCTGCTGTTGTGCTGTGCACTTCCGACCTTGATGATGATGCCGAGACCCCGACTCAGTTATCTAAGGTACGGAACCCCTCCAAGATTAGCGGTGCCACATGCCACATGCCACATGTCTGCAGGATGATGTCCAGCTCAAAGATGCGCCCTTACTGGGAAGCCATCAACTTAGTTTAGGCTGCTCTGCCATGTTTTCAAATTTCCATGTTACACTGTGTACTTTGACTACTGCCTTTACATTGTTCTCTGCAGATTTTCTGGCTTTTGAAGATAAAAGATTGTGTACATAGGTCAATGATTGCGATGAGGATCGAGGGATCAATGCACGCTGTCCAGGTATCGAGCACTCCCTAGTACTTGTTGGCTCGAGCTGGGCTTTTCATGTTTTCTTGCAATCATTTACCTCCCCGTTTCATCAGTGCGTCGGTGGGGGCGATCGACGTTGTGAAGGATTCCAAAATGTAATTCATATCATGTAGGCAAACGTTCTACCACTAGTTCCGCAACGAGCATGCAGCTTGAGCCAACAGGCGATGTCTCGCACCCGCAGGATTGACCACTCAAGATGAACCCTACATCAATGTCTTTATCGCAGCTACGGGCAATAGCTGAAGGCAGCCGAAACTTCGCTCTCACCGCATAATAGCAAATGGTTACCGCGGCTCAGCAATGGTAGTGTGGCTGGTAATGTATCGCCAGGTTATGCACATGGCGACGTGTCAATGCAGGCAATCTCTTATTTCGTGACTATTACTCACCCGCAGGTATGCGGCTCACCGAACAGGCACTTGGTTGGCCATGATGCTTGGGGGTACTTCCAGATAAGGTGTAATGAAACAAGGCTGAGCATCGTGGTCTCGCGCACTGGGCTACGAGAATGGCATAAAAGGGCAGCATTGACCCTCTACGAATCCAGATTGCATACGGCTCCGGCCAAAGAACCGATTCCATATAAGAACCGCCTTGCAATATGAGTCACTCTCCGACAATGCGCTTCGGATCTTATTCTGGATCTACAAACCAAAGCCCACAATACTCTGACAGGAACAAAGTGTGTCGTATCCTCTGCTGCACCAAGCAGACGTTTGGATGACGCTGACCTGCATCCGAAGGATATCGAAAGAGCGACGATTGATACGTTTGACTCGAGCTTTCGGACCCACGCCGACGCAGCTCGCGGCAGCAACAAAGGAGTGGGTTTTTGAGGACATTTTGTGAAGTGATTTGCGATATTGAGACTGAAATTTGCAGATCCCGAGGAAGTACGAGAGGGGTGACGAGGTGTACGAACAAAATCGATACGATCACCGTGGTCGCCAGGTGTACACAAGGCGTTGGATTTGTGGCTGCTACAAATGGAACAAGAGACAAAAGGTCTGGTGGTATAAATTAAAAGACGCACATGGCAAATGGGTTGGTTGGGTGTCGGAAAGGGAGCTGGAGCTGATGGGTGCCTGAAGCCGCAAGTAAATGAACGCACCTCATGGTTTTTCGCGGACACATTCAGACCAACGCATGTGACTGATTAGTGAAATAAAGCTGGGTCTACACGCATTTTAATGTGACTATTGTGAACATTTTGCTGGTACAAGTTTTGCTGACTACGAGGAGCGTTAGATGGTTCTGTCCACACTGTGCTGATTGGCTGGCCTCTAGGCAGTGGGGGTGCTATCTGCAACCTCTACGGGCGTAGGCCCTGGGGGTGCCAGCTGAGTCGCCATGACTCAGTCGCATGGAAGTCCATCGACCACCCTAGCTGCATACTGGAGAATGATTAGAGTGATCACGCCAAGACCAAAAGCATAGGTGTTCAAATCAGCATGATCCACACGTTGTCATTACCGATCGCCTATGCAGTAGACATTGACCATGTTCATACCTTCGGTGGCCCTCCCTGGGGACGACTGCGTCGAGCTCCCATTTCCAAGAGATTGGTAGAGATATCAAAGGTAGTAAGCCCGAGATGTAAATATGAGGGGTGTACTTGCCAGCTGGGGCGCTCCATAGATTTTTCCAAGCTTACCTCAAGGATGTTGCACCGCCCTCAATTGTCACTAGACCACGTCTTGCATAGCAGATATGCAAAACAACGCTAAGGGAACCCCACACTAGCCCGGGAGCCGAAAGTTAGGCGTGCAGTCGGTTAGAGTCATTTCCTCGGGTGCGCATTTGCTGCATATTTGCTGCATGATTACATTTGTACGTGCATGCCCTACGAAGTAGTGCTACCACCCATGTCTCATGCAATTGTCTGGTTTCCTAATCGGTTACCGCCCGGGCTGGAATGGCGGATTGAAATTTGAGCGCGGTAATAAAGCACAGCCCTCGGCCAATGTCTTGCTACCAGAGCCTCAATTTAGTTGTGTCCAGATCTTCAATAATGAATCCCACCTTCCTCTCGATTCCTTTCCGTTGTTCACCGCCTTGAGGCCGAGCTTGAAGCAATAGAATTGCTATGCCTTCTATTTCTAAGCGCAATGCTTGAGAAAAGTCCTACAAACGGACATGTTGGTGTTCAAGTGCCAACCAACAGCGCTGCTAGCAGATCTCAAAGTCAGGCGGATGGCCCAACGCCGCGGACTGGAACACCAGCATCGCCAACAACCAGCGTGTCAGATACCCCCTACCCATTTGATGAGTCGACAGATGACGATACAAATGTGGAAAGTAAGTTGTGCCTGCAGAACATGTTAGAGTTGTACTCATATCGACAGCCACAAGAAGGCAAACTCTGAGCGGTAAAGTTCGAAAATTCTTGCACCTTGGGAATGGCTACCCACCGGGTTATGACAACGAATTTCGAGTGAATCAGATAGTTGAATCAGGCAAGCCGAATGCCACCCCAGATCCGCATCATGATCAGCTAATCTTCGCTGATGTCAGTGGATCAGCGAAACGCTGGATACCCGAAAGTAGCCGCATTTGAGGATTTGGACCCTTCCTTCCTGATTGCACGGCGGTTTAGTTGGTTGAGAAACTGCTCATTGCTATACCTTCAAGATGAATTAAGCGAATTGGAGAGCCGATTGATAGCCCTTAACAAATGGGAGTATTCAGATGGAGATGACAAGAGATTAGTATCTCGACGCCGGGATTGGGCTAAAGGAGATTCCCCAAGAAAAGAATTAATTGAGAAAATAAACAGCAAGTTAAAGGAGTATGGTAAGATCCGGTTCGCAATATCCCACTATTGCTACACTAAAGCTTGAACAGATGATATCATGCAGAGGATCAAAGATGTCCAGTCATTCAAGAGGCCATCGGAGAGGGCTCAACGAAGCCTATACAACTTAATCAGGAACACCGAGAGCCTTGTATCCGATGAGTCTGACTGGATCCGCTATGGACCAGATCTGGCAGCGCTATCTCGCGGAGCAGAGCATGGATGGTTCAATAACTTTCTTGAAGATAGTTTGAATACGATTTCGCGGAGGTTTACGACGGTAAGCCCCTCTTTCTTCCTATCTGTTGATTCCCTGGCTTTTTCTCTACTAGTGCATTTAGGTTTCTTTGCACTGAGAAGAAGATGGCAATAAGACCATCTAAAAGACCCTGTCCAACACAAGCGGATCTCTTCGCTCTTTAAAGGCTCAATGCTTGTTTCGGCTGGTATTTCAGGCGTTCCTTGTGCATAACTTTCTACCAATCATGAACACACTCCTGACATCCTCCATATAGGCAATCTTTCGCAGCAGCGAACAACGGACTCAATCCGGTCAGGAAGTAATTCACCTCCTCTCTCCAGACCGTCTTGACATCTTTCTTCGAGTGATCCTCACAATACTGGCCTCTGCTCTCCTCCTCGTCCCAGTCTTTGTCCTCTTCAAGCTCCAGCCATTGAACCAGGCTGAATTTGAAAAGAAGAGCAACTACCAAATTCTTACCGTCTTCTTATTCACCCTCTTCTTCGCAGCCTCGTGCTCTATCTTCACAAATGCCCGACGCCAGGAAGTTCTTACGGCCACAGCGGCATATAGTGCCGTATTAGTCGTTTTTCTAGGCAACACCTCGAACATCATGACAATGCAAAGTGGAGCTCCGACTTCAACGTAACCCAGTGATCAAGCCATGTATGGACAACCAAGTCTATCAAGCTCATGCTTCGCCGTCGAGGCTTGCAGAATCCTGCAATCTCTCGGAGCACATAACCGATACATACATAAAAGCTTGGGGTTGCGTGCTTGCCACATCACGAAACCGCTCTGACAAGTAATTCCCCGACGTTGCTTGCAAGCTTGATCTTCGAAGTCGAACACTCTTCAGCCCCTTTCTCTGCTACCTAGGAAATTCGACGTACCGGTATTATTGGAAAGCTTCGCGTTGGACGTTTTTGATGTCAAGAAATCACCTTTTTCCACCAATGTCTTTTGGATTCCTACTTACAATCACTGTTCTGTGTATCATACATCTCAGCCTTGCGAGCGTTTCGAACGGCATCCGACTCCAATTGACGAAAAGGATTCTGGGCATTGGGAAAACGGCGTTTTACCTTCGCACACCATACTCTAACATTCCTTTCACAGCCTTGGGCGTGACGCATCGTCTTTGAGCAAGGAACATGAAGATCTGGTTTCTCTGACTCTGCATACGTCATTCTCGTTGGCACTTGGAGAACAAGGGACGCAACGTAGCTTTCCCAGCCGAGGGCGACGCACTATTTTGGAGCAGGGAATACGGAGATCTGATATCTCTCATTCTGCACACAACGTTCTTGTTGGCACTTGGAGGACACAGGAAGCAACACACTTCTCTCGGCAAATGCTTCTGTCTTATGTTTAGTTTCTTCGGCCAGAGTTTTAAGGAAAGAGGCGCCGTGCTTTGAGCACGCTCTGTTTTGGCAAAGAACATCAGGTATTGCAAATTCTACAAATACAACACTCTTTTGTACCCTATCCCTCAGCCCAAGTACCCGTTCACCCGACCTTCGCAGCAGACATTCGTAACACCTTCTAGATATCAAGGAATCAGTGTTGCAGAACCAGCTAACTGAACAGAATGTTGACCACCGCAGCTGGCAGAGCGAGTAGGTAGCGGAGCCATTAACCTGCTATCTCACATGTAGGCAACACAAGTTGCTCTACGTAAGCACATCCACATCCACATCCATAACCATTCTCCTTCCGATGCTTCGTGACTGATCGCAAGTAGACTTCTTGTAGGGCAGGGGAAACCACATCGTAGCCTCTATACAGGCATCCTCGAAAAGATTTGACATGCTCCTCAGCATGTTCGTTCCAGATGCCACCTGCGTTCCGCTACGCGTGTCCTTTTGCATTTCATTCCAATCACAAGTGATACCCCGTGCAGCGTGCTATCAGACACTCACGGCATCCATTTTCACGCTCGTTTCCTCAGCATTGTGTCCAGTGTCCACCAAAACGGAAAAGAGGGGGGTGTTTACCGCAACGACGGCTTTCTATATAGCTTGTTAATAGTATTCCCGTCCAGCACGATCAGCATCACAGCAGTAATCAACAAGCAACCACAACCAGTGCAGCATGAACCCATAGCACATCAACGAATCTCAAACCCCCTCCCTCACTCCTCAAACTTCACATCCCCCGCCCTAAACCCAGGATAAACATCCCACCTCTTCTGCCCCTCCAACGGAATCCCCCTCCTCACCTCCCCAATCCTCCCCCCCTCCAAATCCGCATACACAATCTCCTCCCCCTCCCCCGCCTCCACCATAACCTCCGCATTCGGATCCACAACCATGCTATGCCCCCACGCATGATAACTGGCCTGCATATCCCTCGCAGGGCTGCACACGCCCACATAGACCTGATTATCCATCGCGCGCGCCCGCGCCTGCAGTTCCCAGTGCAAAGGCCCCGTAGTCATATTGAAAGCGCCCGGGTAGAGGAGGAGGAAGGCGCCGCGGTTTGCGGCGATGGCGGCGAGCTCGGGGAAGCGGATGTCGTAGCAGATGGCTAGGGCGATGGTGCCGTAGAGGGGGAGGTGGGCGAGGGTGATTTTGTTGCCGGGGGAGAGGATGGAGCTTTCTTTGAAGGTGATTTTGCCCGGGATGTCGATGTCGAAGAGGTGGATTTTGCGGTGGGTGGCGAGGAGGGCGCCCGTGGGGGAGAAGAGGAGGGAGGTGTTGTGGTATTTTTGAGTCGTGGGGACGTATTCGGGGATGCTGCCGCCGAGGAGGTAGGTTTTTGTTTCGAGGGCGAGGGTGGAGAGGGCGTGGTAGGAGGGGGATTGGGCGGCGGT
>JAABUQ010002109.1_pt1 | contig 40314 bp, 45 predicted proteins | sample 5560001 | NCBI WGS metagenome assembly JAABUQ01 (sample SAMN10711888, study PRJNA513371) | rock metagenome | isolation source: Antarctica rocks | place: Antarctica: Victoria Land, Finger Mt nord | collected 2015-12-18
ATGACTTTTCACCTCCGCTTCCCCCGCGCTATCCCTCCTCTTCCTACTTCCCGTCCAGCCCCCCTTTTCCCCAGTAGTCTAACATATCCGCCGCCATAGCCCACACGTCTACAACCAAAGCCCGATATGTACGACCGAAGCCTGCATATCCACTACATGGCCCAGCCCATCGATAACCGAAGCCTATATGTTCTCAACCAAAGCCTACGCATCTACACATCTACACCTTTACGAACGGGAAGCTACTCCGTCACTCCACTCTAGTCCGCTCTACTCTACTAGAGTACACTCCACTCCACTCCACTCCACTCCACTCCATTCCGCACCGTATCGTATCGTATCATATCATAAGCGCAGTACACAACCGCATTAGTAAGCATAGAACCTGCGCATCCGCCCCTTTCATCTTTGGGATTTGAGATTTGGGTTTGAAGGAGGGAGATCGCGATGGGTGAGTATGGAGAGGGTCAAAGGAGGGTTCTTTTGGGCCCGGTGGGGTTTGTCAGGGAGGGAGGATGAGGAATGGAGGAGTTTGTGGGGAGAGGGCAGTGAATCGACAGAGTGAGGGAGGCAATTGGCGAAGTGAGAGGACAAAGGTGGGAGGGCGTATGGTGATAGGGGATTTGGAAGGTGAAAGGGAGTGGAAACTCTGCATCTGGCTGTGGAGAGAGGATTTTGATGGGGTAAGTATACATTTTTTCTTGCTCCAAGAATAGTCTGTTCCACCCTCGCTGGTCGATGGCAGTGCCATATCAAGACACTCGCAATGTAATGCTAGACCTTGGCCTCATCGAAATAACAAGGTAATAGTGGCTTACTTCCTATGTATACAGCTCCTTTTCCTTCCTCTTCCTCGCAAGATTGCGGACGAATGTGAATGCGTGTTGTGATCTTACGGTGCAAGCGTCCCTGGAAAGTCGTATTGATGCAATCGTACTACTATACGTTAACCGTGCTGGTGAAATGTGCGACTCGGAATGTTGCAACGTGAGCATGTTGGTCATTGATGCTGGAGATGTATGTGAATGTTGGAGCGGCGAGGCCCATGGTGGTGCTGTTAAAAGGGGAATGCTGCGACACAACTTCGAGGCGAGCTCACCAACTAGGCCTATATCCTCAGTCCAAGCTCTGAGTCTCAAAGCTCTTGGTCTCGATATTGTGAACATCCGTGCTCTTCGTGTTGACAGCATCCTCAATGCCGTCAGTGCGATTACCCTCCTCGGGATCCCTCATCAGATTGCATGTAAGACGCATCAAAGAACGCTGATGTTTGATCTCCGCTTCTTTGGCCAAACCCAGTCGTTTGCGCGACTTGGGAGTGAAATTGCTACCTTTTTTGCTTTTCGACGTCTTAGTTGGTGTGTTTTCTGCGCTCTTCGTGTCAGAAGTTGGGTTTGAGGGGCATCTTGATCCGAGAGCATCTTGCCGTTCGGTGACTTCAGCGACATTAATTGAACTGACGCGCTTCTGGCTCTTGGTGGCGCCTTGACACATCTCTTGTATAGGGGTGCGGTAGATAGGACTCTCGGGATCTTCTAAGCCCGCGAACTTTGGAGCGAAGAATGTGAGCGCTGGCTCGATTACCGAGTCATAATCTGCTTCATCCACGTGCATGGCACCCAATTCCGTTGCCAAATCGTTATCTTTTTCTTCTTCAGCCCGGTCTTCCTTGGGGGTTCCCTGGTCTTTAGTGTAAACAGGATCTGTGATGCCGGTATTTGGCACAGCTGCTTCTTCAGTCTCGTAATCTGCTTCCAGCATTGCCGACGAACCTAGCAATTCTCTCTCCGAAACATTTGGGTAGATACCGCTCTCGTACGCTGGAGCCTTCTCGTCATCCGGAGATGATCCCGATGGGATAATGATGGACGTTGATGGGTTACCTTGGAGATTGTGACAGATGTCAACAACTGCCTCGTTGTCTTCAATTGCCCATCGCTCCGTTGCCAGCCTGACATCTCGAGCTTCAGTGTCTATGACCTCGGGTTGCAGATTCGGTATAGTGTCGACAATTTTGTAGGGGGGGGGTACATGACACCCTTTATTATCGAGAGTAAAATCCCCAGCGTTCTTGAGGTACCCATCAAACGGGTTCGGCGTATTGGGTCTCTTGACGATCCCAGCTGCCTTCAAAGCTGCTGCATACACATCATCGACATGAGTCTCGGGCAACGGAGGACACAAAGTTCGATTCGACCCGTCAGTCCATTCAGATGACGAGCCACCTTTCTGTCTGGATCTCGAGGACTGTGATTGGGCATTCTCAAGGCGTATGTTGCTGTGCGGCAATGGTAGGAAGCCGTTGGGTTCCTCTTCTGACTCATCATCGGTAGGCCAGATAGTATAGTGAGGCTCTTGGTACGGTTCGGCTAGATCGAAATCAACGCCATCTTTCCTCTCAATAGCCTCAACCGCGTAACGAAGATGCCCGTCAACGGCGTTGGCTTGAGACTGCGATTCAATGGACTTTTCGATTTGCACACCGTCAGTTTTCTCAATGGCCTCTACCGCATAGTGGAGTTCACCATCGAAAGTCTTGTTTTGAGGTTGAGCGGCTCCGAGATTTGGAACACTAGCTGCAGGCTCACTGGACTCGTACACGTGCTCATGAGCATTGGTCCTCTTGAGCTCAAGCTCATTTTGAGACTCTAGATCGGATTCAGTCGATGGCTCATTGGCCATTAGGGCTGCATATCGTCTGTTTCTTTCCGCTCGAGAGCGATCCCACTGATCCCAGAATGCTGACGCCTTCGAAGGCTTTGGACTTGTCTCTGATGTTTCGGCGTCGGCTTCATAGGCCTCAGATGATATGCGCTTTACGTCAAGCTTGGGACTTGGGTGAAGCAAGCCATGATTTTTGGCGGGCAGTAGATTCAGACCTTTCTTGAGACTGGAAGTTCTAGGTATCGGAGGCCACTCTGAATTTCTTGGTATCTCACTGTTATTCGCCGAAAGGTCTGGAACGGTGACACTCGCATCGCGTTCTTTGCCCAATTTAGACTCGTGATGAATTGCGTGTAGTGAGCTAAAGCGAACGCGGTGTGCTCTATCATTGCTGTAGCGATCGTCTGTCGATGGATTCATTGAGTTTGGGGAAGCCGTAACAGCTGGAGAAGAGTCTTCACCCGCGTGTCTCTCAGCATTGCTTTCAACCTCAGATAGATACCCTTTGTCATCGCTAAAGTAGAATCTCTTGGCGTCCTCATATGGTGGATTCGATGTGGCCAGATGATCTTGAGGAGGTTGGCGAAGATTGCCAAAGCTGTCGGTAAGCGACTCAATGTAAGGGTCTTCCACGTCCTTGAAAGTAGGTTTCTCGCCGGCAGGTATGACAGTGGGTCCAGGCCAGAGAAGTCTCGCTGCTTTCTGCGATTTTAGGGCGGCTTCTGGCGACTGGCTTCTTCCCATCGTTACCCGCTCCATGCTTGCAGCGAAAGACAAGCCGGGGATATCCACATTGAGGACTGGGGCTGGCTCTCTTGATATTGATGCCGGACTGTCAGACTTTTCAGGGGTATCCTCGTTGGGGTTGTGGAAGAACAATTCCCGTCGAAGTCTTCGAGACCTGGTGAATGAGCGGCTCCAAGTCGATGATCGAAGTGGGGATCGTTGGCTTTGCTTCTTCGGCGTGGTCGACACTGGCGGCGTCGCAGATCCCGCCAGAGAGTAGTCCGCCTCGTCTTCTTCATAATGCAGCATGGCCGCTGCTGACCGGATAGTGTTCGACCAACGCTTCAGGAAAGTCTGTGGAGATCGCTCCTTGCTCGGCTCTTCGGCTTCAACATGGGTGTCAATTGAATTTAGAGCTGTAGACATGCTTTTCTGGCTGGAGTCGTAGGAGATTCGAAGAGGTTTGGTGCTAGCGGAATCTTGCCTCGACTGGTCCTGATCGTAGAGGCCCCAAAGCGAGCTCATGCTCTTACGAAGGCGAAGAAGGGACATGGTTGATGCAATGACGGACCGCAATGAAAGGATAATCAGTAGCTCGTGAGACCAAAAGAAGAGGAATCAAATTACATAGAATGTTGAAGGAACAAAGAGGTTACGGAGGCATGAGAGAGTCGACTTCGTTTGTTGACAAATTTCACAGAGTCGGCCGAAGAAAGAAAAGCTCATACTTGAGCTATATATCATCTGAAAATACAGCGTTGGGAAAACGTAAAGAGAAGGTCCGACCGGAGGGTATACCTTGGGCTGGGCTGGCCAAAGGCCATACAAACCTCTTCACGCCCAGTGATCTACTTGCCTGGTCTATGCGAGACGATTTACTGTCATCGTTGATAAGAACTTTCTTCGGCGGTTTTATTGTTGTGCTACCTAGAAGACTTCACAGGTAGTATTCGAAGAAACCACGAAAGCACCAACGAGCTAGACCACGCTAGGACGGTGCATCAATATTCCGCCTCCTGCATCGATGACCCCTCGGACCCTCAACTATGAAAAGCATTTTGCCCTTTACAAGGCATCAATCTTCCCCAGCATCTACACAACCCACCAAAATGTCCACCCGCCGCGGCGTCGGCCTCTCCGCCTTCCAATCCCGCTCCGCCCTCACCACCTCCTACGCCACCCACGGCGCCACCCTCTCCTCCTCCCACCAAACCTCCCTCAGCACCCAACTCTCCGTCTTCCAATCCCTCTTGCACAACTTCGCCCTCCAGCACGCCGACACCATCAAATCGAACCCCACCTTCCGCGCCGAGTTCGCCCGCATGTGCAATGCCATCGGTGTGGATCCGCTGGCGGGAAGTAATGCGAAGGGGAAAGGGAGAGGGGCGTTGTGGGGGATATTGGGGGTTGGGGGGGTGGATGATTTTTACTGGCAGGTTGCGGGGCGGGTGGTGGAGGTTTGTAGGGCGAGTCGAGGGGGGAATGGGGGGTTGATTGCTGTGGAGGAGTGTAAGGTGCGGGTCGCCAGGGGAAGGGGTTTGGGAGGGGGGTTGGATGTTAGTGAGTACGTTGCCTTCTCATTTCTGAACCTCACCCGTGCAGATTGAGGAAGGGGAGCTGACGACGGGTCTGTACTAGTGATGATGTGTTACGAGCCGTGAAATCTCTAGCGCCACTAGGATCGGGCTTTTCTATTGTGACGGTCGGGAGTAAGCAGATGATTCGGTCGATACCCAAGGAGTTGAATACCGATCAGTCGACGGTGCTGGAGGCTATACAGGTGCTTGGGTATGTTACGTGCTCCATGCTTGAGGATAATTTGGGATGGGAGCATGCAAGAGCGGAGACTGTCATCGAAGATCTGATGGGAGATTCGCTTGTTTGGGTCGATCTGCAGGCACCGGAGAAGGAGTATTGGTCTCCAGCGTTTATCAATGACTTTGAGGACTGAGAGATGTCTGGAGCGCACTGCAATTCTGGTGAGGCTTCGTGATTTCAATGTTGAGATACCCCAATTGCAATGCGTTAGACGGCGTCGGATTAGCATGGAGAGTAGCCAAATTGCATTGGAATACTGTCACTCGCGCACGTAAACAGAGCACTTTACCCAATGTCACTCCGAGCATGCTTTCTTTCATTCTGATGTTACCTACGCATCCATTGCAAAGCCAAACAACCCATCCATCTGCACCCACACACGTCCACACTGGTCGAGATACCCCTGCACGACCCCCCTACAAGTTCCAAACCTGCCACGGTTGTGTTCCGCTAATGCCTTCACCAGCTCCTTCCCCACAGCAGCCTCTCCCTCCGTCTTCACGACGGCCTCCCCTTTAACCGCTCCAGCGTTCGCGCTCTTAGAATCGACATCCCACAGCCCCCTGAGGTAAAGCAGCTGATTATACATCTCCTTCTCGGACATTTCATACCGCATGCGTCCTAGACAACCCTCAGCCCTCCCCTTCGGCCCCAAGCATCGGTGGCCATAGACACTCATCTGCCTCGTCCGGTTCCCGCACGTATCGTCATCGCAAACAAGCCAGCCATCATAGTACCTCGATGTTTGCGCGCGGATTGCGGTTTCGAGCTGCGCAACTACTGTGAGCGTGGAGAATTGTCTCCCACATTCGGGAGCAGGACAGAGAATGCCCTCAGGGGTCACATGGGAGATATTGGTACCTAGTCCTTCGAACTGGAAAGAGTGCATGCAATACCGACAGGTGAGAGTCAGGCGCGTACAGTTCTCAAAGCGGACGGAGTCTGGAATCTGGCTTTCCAATGGGGAGATCTCTGCCGTTTGCTTGTTCGAAGGAGAGGACGAAATGCTGTATTTCCGCGTGTCCAGACCTAGGCATTCGGCAAGGTGCATTGCGTCCGTGCCGGGCATGGGCGCGCAGAGACGCTCAATGGGAGGGAATATCTGTTTGTACAGGTACCATTCTATGTCAGGTTTCAAGGTAGAGGAAGCGGATGTGACATCCGCAGGGGCATATGCCCTTTTAGCGGCGGATTCGCTCGGAGTTTTGGTAATGGAGGACGAGGTGGTCGTAGTGATATAGGAGATCACGTCGTTCATGCGGACAGCTTTGCCCTGAGCGAGGAAGCGTAGGGCGACTTGGACAGCAGGCATGCTATCGGGGTTAGGATAGTCCTTGGGATTTTTGCCGAGTTTCTGTGATAAGGGTCAGTGTGATCGAAGGACAGGGGGCCCAAAGGATGGTATCTTACCGTGTAGATGATGTACTTATAGGCAGGAACCTTCTCTCCTCTCATTCTCTCCGAGAGCTCGCGAAGGTACTCATGTACTTTCTCTACCACGATCTCTGACTCCTCGCCTGATAGGATCAAGTTGAGAAGCGCTGACGATGCTTCCTTCGATAATGCACAATACTCCCTTCTCCTCATATCGAGGCCTTTGACTTCTAGCTTGTCCACATACTTGCCATCGACCTCGGTCATATTGATAGCAGCATACTTCTTCTTAGCATGTAGCAAGAGTCTCCGGAAAACATTGTCAATGTCAATCTCTAGGAGTTTGTACCTGTCGTTGACCTGCTTCTTGAAGTCCACCCCAACTTTGAGGGCTTCTTCAATATTGTCGGCATTTGTGTTGATCATGACAGAGTCAGTATCGCCGTATATCACACGCAGCTGGGTGCTCTCCGCAAGATCCTTTGTACTTCTCAAGATTTCTCGGCCCTTGAAGGTTGTGAGCATAGCGAGCGGTCGGGCGTAAAACCTTGATTGCGTGTAGCCTAAACACCCGTACATGGAATTTGCAGTCAATTTTAGGGCAGTCTGCTTGATATCCCAGGTTGCGAGCTGATCCGCAGTAGCTTTCTTGTCTTTCATGAGAGATTTGACCTGTCTCCGACGGCTGACAAGCGTTGCAATCAGTTTTGGCAGAATTCCCTGGCTCTGGTCCGTGGGGACTTCTGGCACTTTCTCCTCATCGTCAAACTATGGATGATCAGCTTTGTTGATCATGCGCGAGTGACTTTGCCTACCTTTTCAGACCTATCGACGGTAGTAAAGCAAATATTGTACTCCTGGATGATACTTGGGTACAGACTGTTGAAGTCCATGACCAGTACAAACTTGTCGTATAGCCCCTTTTCAGGCTCGAAAACCAAGCCACCCTTGTACTTATCCTTCTTCTTTACATCAACACCTTCTTCGCCTTCTGGGGTTTCTTCCTCGGCATGGACCTTGCCTTTGCCATAGACTTTATCTGGACAAATGTACTTATTCTTATGGAACTCGTGGAGCAGGATGTACTCGTTGCGCTCGGCTCTCGTGCCGCTCAACGTTCTTGCCCATGAGTTGCCTGCTAGATTCGTCAGGACCTTCGTAAGTGGCAGCATCTGCACTCGTAATGCAATTGCAGCAACGAAGTATGTGTCAGCTTCGCAGTGATTGACGTAGTTGAGAAGACCGTCTCGTGATGTTGCCCATGTCTTCAACGCATTATCGTTGTCAATCTCCCGTCGAGTGTCCCCTGATCCTAGGTAAAGTTCGCACATCTCTGTTAAGCTCCACGACTGGCATTTGCCCATTAGTGACTGTTCATTGCGGTCAGTTTGATCGCAACGTTTACTGTGGGATGGTGCCCACCTTGCCCATGTCGTTTGCAACATCGCAAAGTAGCCGACCAGAGATCAGCTGTCTCTCCGCGAAGAAGCTGCCGCCACCCTTTCCCATGTTCTTTGGCCATTCACGACGTCTGAGTCTACCGATCCGATGCCAGCCTGATACATTGCACGCTCGAAAACGGCTCAACAATACAGGATAGTCAACGTCTTGTAACTGGTGGCCCATGAGAACATCCGGATCGGCCCTCTCAAGCACTGCAAGAAACTTCGCCAATAGCATCGTTTCGGTCTTTTCGAGCATGATCGTTCCGCGTTGTTTCTTGGTAAGGGTCTCGAAGCCAACGGGAAACGAGGCGTCTACCGGACGCATGATGGTGTATGTCTTGCATGGCAATTCTTCAGGACGCCGGGTATCGCTGAGAGAAATGTTCTCGTACATACGAGCACTCGCAACAAGGATCTCTTGTTTGTTCTCTTTCACATTCATATTCGTTCTCAATGCAATGCTCATGAAAGTAAGCGGGGGAGCATCCATGTTATCCGATTCCTTCAGGACTGATATGGCTTTGGGAGAGGCTACTTGTGCCTCGAACTTGCACCAGGACGCGTTGTTGAGTTGTGAAAACTCAGACTCTTCAATCTTGAGCCAACACGGGCCCATGATCTGCTTCCACAGAACAAATTGCTCGAAAAGTGCAGTAGAACTGCCGAAGACGTGGGTGAATGTCTCGCCATTCAACCCCGTGGGCAAGGGTTGCTCTACAGACCGCTATTAGTAAAAACGGACTGCTCTTCACATTGGGAGACGTACTCTCGTAGGGATACATAAGCTTCAAATAGTCTGCTTCCTTTGGGATATCTCGCAACTCGAAGGCATACTTCCTTGAGCAAGGCTTGATCTTGTGCATGCCAACGTGCAGCTTTGACATAATCTCATCAACTTCCTGGTAAAGATCGCCCATTTCAACTTCTGTGGACGTGTCTCGTCCATTCTCTGCAAAGCGTCAGCCTGTGCCAAGTAATCTCACGTACGAGAACTCACTCTGGCGATACGTCCTCGGAAGGAAGTAGAGCTTCCTCAAGATGTTGTCTACCTTCACGAAAGCACTAGCATAAAGCCCTGATTTCTTATCTTTGACTTTGCCAAATAAACACAGACTGCCATTCACTTCTGTGTAGTCAGTCCAAAACATATGCACACTGCCGTCCTCTTCTACGGCATCCTCGCTTTGGAGCTTTCCAAAGCTGACTGTTTCCTTACTCTGGCTGCTTAGCACGTTGAGCTTTGAAGTAACATCGTTCCACGCAGAGGCATCGACCTCTGCGACTGGTGGCCGAGTCGGAGACGAGCTTGCTGGAGACGGATAGGCAGGAGCCTTAGCTACTTTCGGAGCGGGACGAGCCCCTGACATATTGACGCTCGTTGACTTGATTTTGTGATCCCCAACGGCTTGAGTTACTTCCATCATATCTTCTTCTTCTTCCTCAACTTTGACAGCTTGCTGGCCTTTTCGGTCTACCGCATTTGTGGTAGGTGAGGACGGTATGGCATCACTAGCAGGAAATAGATCGTCATCGATGCCTCCCATGAAGCCGTCGCCATCATTGTAGTCTGTTTCTAGTGGAGGGGTGTTGAGGGTGCCGGCGCTAGGCTTGTCGGGTTTGGACATCCTCTTCTCGTGTGATGTAGGGGGAAAAAGAACACGCGTCTTGCGTCGGGCGGCCGTCTTGACAGTCCTGGTTGGGACTCGTGAGGGAATGTTTACGTCGACTTCGCCAAGTAGATCTGCCAGGAAAGCTGCATCTTCAACGGTTGTAATAGGCTAGAGTCATGGTTAGCACGAGTTCTTCTCTGTAGCGAATGGCTGGCCAGACCTTCGGCTTAGGTGCAGCGGCGATTGGGCCGTTACTAAAATACTTGTTGATGCTGTTATTTGTTTGTTCGACCTTTTCCCTGTCTTCTTCGCGTTTGCGCTTTGCTGATGTGGAAACTCAGTCAGTTGAAATATATGCAGGAGGACAGTCGATGCCTACCTGCTTTCCCTTTCAACGGCAATTCCTCCTCATTTCCACTTGCACTGTCATATCTTCGTTCCCCCATCCATTCCTCACGTCCGTCGTCTGCATAGCCCTCTCCATTGTCGTCAATGACGAAATCGTCTTGGTCTAATCGGGCACGGACGACCTTCTTGTAAACTTCTTCGTCAACTTCTTCGTAAAGATTCTCCGTTTCCTCGACTTGGTAATTTGAGAGACGCGTTTTGCCCGAGGCTCGAAGGGCTTTGAGCTCGGCAAGCTTCGCTGTGCGAGACATCGTGGACGTGGTACCACAGTGTCTGCTAATATTGGAAATTAGTACCGTTCATAGTCGTGCAAAGTCCCAAGGCTCACACAATGGCATAATGAGGAAAACGAAAAACAGATTCGCAGTACTGTTCGCGTGCCAAACGCGTTGAAATATCGCGCTAAGATAATAAAACGGAGCTTAGATAGGTAATCACGTATTATATATCTGGCCTCGGGCTGTCTTAGTTGACGTACAAATCGTGTTGAATGGCCAATTAAGTGACTAAACATGCAACTATCCTTGACAGGCAATAAACTAGTTGGCGAGGCAATAATTAACTATATTCCTTAAACGGCCGCCCTAAAGGGCTTAAACGGCCCTCCTTAAACGTCCCTCCCTAAACGGCTTTCCCTAAACAGCCCCTTTTAAACGGCCCCCCTTAAACGGTCGCTCCAAATTTTGCGACGGAGAATTTTTTTCGCTTTTACGATTGTGTTAGGGAGAACCGTTTATAGAGGGTTCATTAAGCGGGGCTGTTTAAGGGGGGCTGTTTAAGGGGGGCTGTTTAAGGGGGGCTGTTTAAGGGGGGCTGTTTAAGGGGGGCTGTTTAAGGAAGGCTGTTTAAGGGGGCCTGTTTAAGGGAGGCTGTTTTAGGGGGGCTATTTAGGGAAGGGAAAAGCGGCTTTAATCAAATAACTATTCAACGTATTACTGCGGTTGATTGGCCAATCACCTGCAGTAATACGTTGAACAGCTAATCGTCAGTTGGATTAACAATCCAACATCAGTTGATTGGTGGTTTAATACGGAGGATGACACCAATAGTTTTGGTTTGCCCCTAAGCAGGGGTACCAAAATCGCTACCCTCGCTACCCCCTGATCTGCAAAATGAACTAAATACCCTTAAATTCTTTATCTATTACGCCTTGGTAACGTATTTACTATTTCTATTCCCTATTATCAATATTTGCCTTGCGGCTTATTAAGTTATTTTGAATATGTAAAATTACCTTTCTAAATATCCTTAATATTTTTATAAATGGCTAAAATATTCTTAATAGTTTCTATTCTCTCCCTAATTGGTATATCGTTTCCTAGCTAAAAACTTCTTATATATTTTCGATATATTTTTTTCCTTATTAATAAGATATAAAGTTTTATATTATTAATCTTTTCTCTTTCTTTTCTTTTTTTATATTTATTATTACCTTTTAATTCGATAACCCTTTTAATATAATATAATATATATTCAATTTAACTCCGAATATATTTTTGAAATAAGTTATAAAATTAATAATATTTTTAAGCTTTTATTAATAATATTTTTATCTTCAAAACTTTTTTTACGAATTATATATCTTTTCATTTATAGTTAATACAATTTAATTATATTAAAATTAAGAGAATTATTATATTAATTAAAATATAAAATATTAGTTTTTTAGAAAATTTAATTTTAATATTTTAAAATATATAAAAGAGTTTTATCTTTTTATATTAATTTATTTAGACGATTAGTTTTATACTTTATAGTAAATAAAATAAGTTTTTTTTATTAAAATAGTTATTTAATATCGATATTAATTTATTTTATCTTTTTTATTATTTCGGATTATTTTATTATTTCGGATTATTTTATTATATTATTTATTTTATTTTTATTAAAGTTTTATACCTTTGTTAGGGTATATAGTATATAGCAATATAGAGTATGATAACTAGACGCAGCTGCTACGATAGTAGAGCGCAAGCTGAACGCAATAGATAGGTAATTGCTATCAACTTTATCCTCCAGGAGGATAAAAGAACTAACAGTTATTATAAAAAGAATAGGGGACCCCCTAGAGTAATAAGATAAAACTTTTGAGCAGAGTAAATATAAAGTTGCTTTAATAAGCTTAGTACTAATATAGCTTCTAGTTACGTACCGGAGTATATATAGAACGTATACGCAATGCCAAGACCTGCGTATAGCCTTACAACCTTTTAGATTATAAAGACCTATCCTTTATATATTAATTTTTAATTCCTAGTTTTTCTTTATTTTAAATTTTAGCTTTTAATTGATTTTATTTAAGAATATTTTATATATTTTCTTTTTTATTATAATTTAATTTTTCTAAATATAGAATAATCCCTTTTTATTATATAAGAAAAAGCTTTAGAATATAAATTTGTTAAAACCTTTCTAATAATTCTAAATAATTAATAGCTAATATCTTTTTATAAGAAATTTTTATATTTATATTTTTCCTTAACGAACCTTTAATGTTATAAATATTTAATTTATTTAAATTATTTTCTTTTAATCTTTTAAAGTTTAATAATATATTCTTAAAGCGAATTAATATCGAACTTCTTTTATAATTATAATAAGCCCTAGCTTTTTAAGTATTTTATAATTATATATATTATTATTTTTTTAAATTCAAAAAATAATATTAAAAGAAAAAAATATTTTATATCTTAGTATTATTATAGGCTTCTCTTTTCTATTTCTATTTTTCTATATTAAATTATTAATAAAATGAAATATAAGATAAAAAAAGTTTATTATTTTAAAAGACTTTTATTTCCTTTATAAAGGTAGCTTTTTTTAAATAATTAAATTTAAATATATCGATTATATATTCCTCTTTAATAATAAGGTATATTAATAGATTATAATTATAACTTAAAGCTTTCTTCTAAAGTTATTTAAGGCTTTTCTTATTTTTTAAATTAATTATTTTATATATTACTTTTAAATTTATATTATTTTAATAAAGAATTAATATTTATATGTATATAATAATAAAATAATAACTTTTGATTATTTAAGAAGTATTTAGAAGACTTATTATTATTATTCCTATTATTTAAACTACTTTGCAAACCCCTGTTCTGATTATTTAACTTATTAATTGAAAAATTATATATATAATTTAGGCGATATTAAGCTAAGCTAATTCCCAAAATTCTCGCGGTTTATACCCGATTAGGCTTAGATCGACCCTAGCCCTAGGCGTGGCACCGAGTACCCCTGCTTAGCGCAAACCAAAACTATTGGTATCATCCTCCGTACAGTTGGTGGTTTAACTTGCCTCAGTTACTCAGACTCTATATACTAATACCCTTCGGGGTTAGCCGCTGCTAACTATATATACAATAATTATAGAGTTTGAGCTTAAGAATATATAATTTTCTTAAATATAGTTTAACTTTAATAATAAATTTTCAAATTCTCCTATTTAACTTTTTCAATTCCAAAATTTACTTTTTATAAGATTATAATAACAATAATATTATATTATTTTAGTATAATAATAATCCAATTTATATAATAAGATATATAATTTTATTTAATAAGCTTAGAATCTCGAAATTCTTATTGAAAGAAAAGTTAGAATAATTTTAAAATTTTTTTATTAATAAAGTTTAAAATCTAACCCTTCTCTAATAATAACGAAAATACCAAAAAGCTCTGTTATACCTCTCGATATTTATCTTGATATAGAAGACTCTCCGATAGAGAAAAATATATAATAATATATATTTAATATTGAAATCTTGAAATAAAGGTAAGAATTTACAAAGGGGATTACCTAAGGTATAGAGTTTCAATTTTTCTTTTGTACCTAAATAAATTTTTTTTGGCTTAATAAAATTAATTAATTAAGATATTATTTAAATACGCTCGAGAAGGAGAACAATCTTTATATAGAAAGTATATAAATATTATATAATAAATATAGAAATATTAAAATAAAAGTAAAAAAATAAAAAAGGGAGAACCTGGGCTCCCGGGCGCAAAATTTCAACTTTTCTTTTATATTAAGATAATTTTTTTTTAGTTTAATAAAATCAGTTAATTAAAACGCTATTTGAATATGCTCGAAAAGGAGAATAATCTTTATATAAAAAATATATAGATATTATATAATAAAAATTAAAATACAAAAATAAGGAAAGGATTAAGCCGTATTTGAGAATATTATACGTTCTTAAGCTCAGACTTTATAACTATTGCGTACGTAGTCAGCAGCGGCTAACCCCGAAGGGTATTAGTATATAGAGTCTGAGTAACTGAGGCAAGGTTTAACTGCGATAGGGCTATATTGAACACATTACAGCTTCACGTCGGGTGTGAAGAGCATGAATGAATACTATTACTTCATATATTGCTCGGGCGGCCAACCATGCTTTTGCATCTTTTTCAGGAATTCTTGGCCTATCAATGGATTGCGAACGGTGTATGTTCTGACCTTTTTTGAGCACCCGTTGTTACAGAAATAATAATGTGTATTAACACTTGGGCAATTGCCTGAGCAGAGGGATAATTCACAACTATTCATCTGACGATCTTATCAAAATCTTGATACGTCATCGTCAGGCATCAAGCGGGTATCCTGGCTGCTCCTACACCGCTCAAAACCGAAGGCGTATATCTGTCTCGTATGTCCGCAACGATGCCACCAGCCGCTGGAGCATCTTCGCAGAAGACACAGAGTTCAGCGAGTCATCCTCCCAACGCAAGCAAGCTTCCACCGCCTTGGTAAATTGTCCAGGCAGGTACTCATCTACGTCAGACACGTGTAAGAGTGCATCAGCACGGGCTTTCTCCAGGCCGCGAGGACTCATTGTGTACTTGAGGTATTTCCAGGATCCGATCTGATAGAGTATCAATCCCAGAGCGACTATGATGCTTGGAGTACCTTGCTGTGCAGCCTCAAACAGAGCACCCGTGTCTCGGACAACTGGAGCGCCAAACCCAGACATCAGCGACAACTTGGACAGCTTTTGGATATCATTAATCGCCCCTTCATCCTCCCCACTATCGGAGCTGGACATGTCTTCTCCAGACTGATCATCCGAAGGATCATGAGCCTGTCCATTACCGCTGATCTTACGGGCTTCATAGTATACAAGATCCGATGCTTTCGGCAATGAAGACGGAAAAGTCATCACCAACAGACTGAAAATTTCCGCTATTGAGCGAGCCAATTTAGCATGGTCTGCCTGGAAGTTTCTGTCACGCCAGCTTTGATCCTTAAGCGTTTGTGTTAGTTGCCCTTCGATGTGATAACTCCGACTAATATCTTGATATAGGTAAAGACGCGGCTTGTTGTGGCCGAGTTCAATTGCTCCTAGACACTGGAGAGGAATCCCTGGTTCTGGGCACACATCCTTCAGATCTGTTGACAAATCTGTCAACTTTCGTGGGATTCCACCCTGACCCAAGGGGTTGTTATCATTGTCTGAAGCCCCCTGTCTGACCTCGAGTATCACGGTATTTGCCTCTTTCGGCCTCTGTAGATCTTTATGAGCCTGAAGCATGTGCTTTGTTGTCCCTCGAACCATGGTGTTACCACTGAGGCTGACGTATCCATCATCGATGACCTCGCTTGATTCGTTCGAAAGTGACACATTCAAGGAAACTATCCTGTTTTGGAGTCTGTTGACATTTTGAAGTGCCTGATGCAGAAGTAGCATATCGGATTCCTTCCCGCTATCTGCTGTAAGAGAATTTTCAATATTTCCAAACTCGGACCCTTCGCTGGGCCTCTTGGTGACAGATTTGATCATGAGTCTGTCCTGCAAATGGTTGTTCAACCGACGGATATCGTTGACTGCTCCCTCAAATTCCTTCTTGTCGGATATAATCCATCGTGTTCTGTGTCGCGCATTTTGCTGAAGCTCGAGGGCATCTCTCGTAAAGCTGGCCTGAGCTTCCTGCAGCGCCTGTCCAGATATTTTTGTTGAAGACATACCACTCCTACTGCTCTCTGGAGTTTCTAGTTCGGTACTGCCCTGTGTTGCTTGGCTTCGTTGCGATGTGGTCTCTACTGATGAAGAAGTCTCCTCGATCTTCTGATGGCCCCAACGCCGAGGAGAGAGCCGATCAAGAGTCCGTTTCACACCAGACATTCGCGTCGGAATCGAAGCATTTGTGCGCGGTTTCGTGGGCTGGGAAGCTTGATTGGCTTTGGCACTGCCATTAGTCTGGGTGGTGCTCAATTGCCTTGGACCGAGTGGCTCGCCATGTTTCTTCATCAGTTTTTCGCAAACCTCGATATCACTCTTAATGCCTGAAAGCGCTTCGAGCACAGTGCTTGCATCTTGTGTCTGAGGGTCTGGCACATTCATTAAGAACCTAGTCTCCTCTGTCATCATCCATGCCGTTCGTGCCACTTGCAACTTATAGGTCCGCCAAATCCGCCCATAATCACGGCCGTAATTCATGCTAAGCTGATGTATGCCGTACATTTCGAAGCACGCCTTTACTGCTGGCTCAAACAATGCCAACCCGGCGAGGCCGACGCCTGCCGCTGCGAGCCCAAGCGATACGGGATCCATCGTCTTCCGAATTCCAGACAACAAAGATGCCTTGGAAGAACAAATACTCAGAGCCTACGCGATCATATCTTGATCAAAGAAGTACGAAGACATAGCCTTGCTCGGTGGGAGAACTTACGCGGGGTTAACGTAGTTAATTGGGATATGCACTTCAGCTCCTTTAGGCCATGTGGCTTGCATTAGGGCCTAATGTTTGAGGCAATCCGACCTCAGCTGCGGCCGAATTCCATCAAGCTGGGTTTCTACGCAGACTCTCTTGCCTCTTCTACTTTTACGTCATGTACTTCTCTGCCCAAATCTCCAACTTACAAGAATAATCTTGTGGCCTCCTTATGGTGAGATAGAAATCTTTAGCTTAGATCCTGGAGCGGAATTGAGCCATTGCGGAAAATCATGGATCCTCTTTCGCTGGATGCCGATAGTCTCAATTTTGCTGCTCTTGGGCTTCGGATAAGAAATTTACACAAGTTGGCAGAGAAACGTGGACTGGAACGCATTCACGTTGGCCTTTTGGTTGAGTCCGAAAGATTCAAAGCTTGGTGTCATCAAACAGGTATCAATGGAAAAGGAGGCTGGGATCGCTTCCAAATCCGACTGGGGTCCGAAGCACGTGAAGCTGCAGAGACTATCATGCGATCATTTGGCAAGTGGATGACTCAAAGCAAAGTACAGCTGGAAAATACGGTGGAGAGGCCCGGTATGGCATTGACAAAGCGAATCGGCTGGAACATGCATGGTTACAAAAATCTGGACGAATCCCTCGCAATGCTTCATTTTCTCAATAATGGTCTTGAAGCCATCTGCAAACCAATCATGAGCTATAACGAAGACCGAATTGAGCGGCTTGTGACAAGAGCCGTGGAGAGAGCAATACCCCCTAATATCGCAACGAATCCGGATCCCGGCCAGCTCCGTGATCCTGACGTTGTGTCGCCAAAACTGCACGCTGAGGAAGGGATAGGATCAAATCTGGCCACTCCATATGAATTAGAAGACACAAGTACCGTACCGGGTGGCGAAACGCGTGTGCTAACTGCCGATGTACACTCAGGTTCAGTGGGAACTTCAACGTCAATCAGGGAGCATGCACGGTCATTTTCCACACAAGACGTCTTCGAGGAATGCCTAGACATGCTGAAAGCGGTCATTACTGCCTTGGATGACAACAAAGAAAGAAACAAGACGGTTGTGGATCAATTACATTGGAGCCGAGATAGGCTCAAAATATGGGGCTGCTGTGTGTTCACGGTACCTCTCCATCTGGACCAGATTCTCAGCCAAGGGAACAAAGGAACCAAAGTTTTAGGATCGTGTATCACTGACATATTCGTGGATTTGTCCCTTATCATAGGTGCGTTATCTATAATTGTCGCTAAACATCTCCCAGTAGCTCGTGGAAAGGCATAAGGGTTGCTATCCGCTTCGTTATAGAAGTCTGTATTTATTGTAACGAGTGTTTCTTTGGGACTGGCTAAGCACGGCCAAAGCTTTCAACACCAGCTAGAAGATGCCTTCGAACGCGGATGGCTGCTCGAACACCTTTCTAGGAGATAATTGTGCTCACGCTAATGGAATTCCTAGAAAGCCTTCTTGAGCAGCTTGTCGATAATGGCGAAGCGCGCTTGCAGCCCGTTTTGTTACATTCACGGATCGTCTTTAGCATTCATCAAGACTTGTTCGATTCGTGTACGGAGTTACAGGAAGAAGAGTTCGAGGGAATTACGCAAAACTCCGACTTCCTTCCAGAATGCAGTCTAGAGATCCTAGAGTACGTCAAATGTCTTTTCCAAACTCTTCCCGCGGTACGGCGTGTTCAGGACATTTGCCTCTTTGAGCTCGAATCCATTGCTTCGCAAGCAGCGACAAAAATCAAACTTGCGGAAGCGACCCCCGAACAATCAAGCTTTCCTGAGTATCAACGACGCCGAGAAGAAATTACAGGTAGGATTCTTGAAGTTGCCCCGAGTCTGACGAGAACGAGCGGATCTGACTTTCACATAGAAAGGAAGGGAAAGGGCAAAAGTCTAGGTCCTCTGGAAACCGTGATCGACACGACAGCAGAGATGATGTATGCAATTCAATTGTCAATCAGAGACTTCCAACGAGGGGAAACTCAAGAAAAGGAGGACGAGAGGGCATTCGAAGATGCGCTGAGGCAAATCAATGGATGGGAAGAGGAAATGGAGCGTATGAAAGCTTGGGGCAGGACACTGAGTATTATCTCGACGGCCAAAGACTCTCCCGAGGCCACCCAGCACAACATAAACATAGTCGTGAGTCTAGCCGCTATGGCCAGTGACGTTGGTAAGGACACGGCAATCTCGTTTTCCAACAAGAACATGACGAGCTGATTCAAAAAAGCCCGTGCAATCCCTCACAAGGACGAATCGCTTATAAACATGCTGGTCCCTCAGATCATGAACCTCCGCAGTATGTTCCCAGCGTACAAGGGTAAAACCCCTGTACGAGACATGAAATTGAAAGAGGGAAAGAGCGCAACAGAAGCATTCCAGAGCGTGCAGCGCGCAAACAAATCCATCCTCCATGAGGTGAAACAACTCATGACCTTGACGCCCAATCCCTCCGGTCATCGACTGGTACCCGTACTATTGGAGAGAGGTGGAAAGGACCACGACCTGAGCTTGAAAGATTTGGGGCTATCGCCCGACCTCGGCCCATCACAAGCACCGTCTGATTTTACGCTTGTTGAAGGGATGGACTTCCCAGCATCGTCTGCACGTCGAAACGAGCGACACATTTCGAGTGAATGGCTCGCACACCAAAGCCCCCGATACCCATCGCGTATCACATGAATGGCTTCCAATTGCACATGAAAGCGAGCGATACTCATCGCTTTGAATGAGCAAATGATCATGATCCCTCAACAGGAGCCACTGAATCTGCGGACGAAAAGATGCCGAATGAAAGGTCTGCCTGTGGAACCTATTAGGTCAATTCGGACTACGACTTCAACACCGCTTGAGACGGTAGAACATTAGGTCTGAGCAGAGTCCACACTATAGCCGTTTCCAAACGGAATAGCAAGCGCCTGAGAGAATCATAGGGCTAGTCGCGTACTCTGATTACGTCCATAGCACAACCCATCTGATTTCGAGCCACAGAATGAACACTCTTGAATAGTCCAAGCCACTTCCCCGGCAATTCCATTTCTCGTCTATCTACAATCCACCGCTGCAAGAAGCAAGGCGCTCCAAAGAACGGGACTGGACACTCGTCTCCCTTTCATTCAATCTGACATACACCATACACTATCTCCGCAATCGAGCCGGATCGACCGTTCCCAGCCTTGCCGTCCAATCACTATGCTCATTCATAGGCTCACTCCTGCTGTGAAATGCAAGGGGCTCTTTGGCAAAACCCCCGAAACTAGATTTGGAGGCTGAAGACGCCAGGAGAAGTTCAACCGCTCCAGGGACGGAGTAGTAAGGCTTCCAGCATGTGCCGGGCCATGTATACTCGCTTCAGATGGTGGATCGGCTGAGAATGGCATCGGCGATTTCCACTCGACTCGTAACAGCGCTGATAGATTCCAATCCTGGATAAGCAGTCCGCCGCTCGTTCGGGTACGAAGGCATCAGGGTTTCCTCAACCCAACGGACGTGTGCGCCAAAAAGCAGCTGTGGAACACGGCGATCTGTAGATTCGTGCCTACGACATATGGCAGACCAAAGCAATTTTCGTTCTTTCTCAATGCCACTGTGGCTGGTTGACATAACCCTCCTCCATTGTCCTATCCTCCAGCGTCTGAATGAAATTTCTGCTCCTTCCGCTCGCCGCCCTACTCCCCCTCCTCCTCGCGTTCGCAGCGTTAGGATCCACATACCCATCCGGCGGAGGGGGGTAGTACGCCGGACTTGGCTGTAACCTGATTGGCGCATTCGGGTCAAGATGGCTCGCGACTCTTTGTATGGATTGAGGAATTCCGCCCTGCTGTTGATCCATGGTGGAGGCCCGTTGTCGGCCTGCACGTGTTGTAGCTTGGGCGTAGAGATTTTGTTGTGGGGCGTATTGCGGTTGGGCTATCTGAGGAGGAGCTTGATGCATCATACCCATTTGCTGTCCATACCCGGCTCCTTGAGAGGGGTAGGGTGGAGGCGCTGCTTGTTGTGTATACATGTTGTTGTAGACTGGGGGAGCTTGCCCAATTGGGCTTTGCGCATACTGGCCCATTTGTATGTTTGATGCATACACCGATTGGGCAGCAGTCTGAGCTTGTGCTTGGGCCTGGGCTTGGGCTGCTTGTGCTCGTTGCTTGCTAACCGCCTCGGCCTGTTGCTGCTGTTGCACGCCTGGAGCAGGTGACTTGGTCAGGGAAGAAGTTTTGAGATTCGTTGGTGCAACAAAGGGTTGTGTGAATTTCTGCTGGGTGATGAAGGGGTGTAGCTTCGCTTGTTGTGGTGACCACCTTTCAAGAGGATTGATGGTTAGCAAGCCTCGAACGAAATCAATGAACGCATGTCGATTTGTCATTTCTGTGAAATGTTAGAACATAGATCTTAGGATGGTTTCAAAGTACCCACCCCGATCGATCTCGGCTTGCTTCATATTCTTTCTGGGCATTGCATAGCTTCGAATGATTTCCGGTAGAGTCGTTGCTTGGAAATACTTCTTACTCGGTTGCTCCTTTGTACCATGCTCTCGAGAGTATTGTTCCATGGTCTTGAGTCTGTAATTCCGTCTTCCATACTCGTCATGGGTTTTCTCGAAGAATTCTCCCGATTGCTTCCCCATTTCTAGCATCCAAGTAGGAGGCAACCCCAGCATTTCAGTGATCCTCGAAACTTGATTATACTCTGAAGAACCTGGGAAGAGAGGTAGCCCAAGGAAAAGCTCGACAACGATACAGCCTAAGGACCACATATCGATGGCGGAGGAATAGCTAATGACAGTTAGGACTAGGAGGACTCCTAACGAGATCATTAAACTTACGGTAATCCCAGAAGTACCTCAGGCGATCTGTAGAATCTCGACTGGATATATGTATACACAGTCTGCCTTTCGTCGCACGCTGAACCAAAGTCAATGATCTTGATCACAGGGCTTTCAAGGCTAGAAGTATGGTCAGTGACGCTGCCCTTGGTTCACGATGGGTCTACTCACTTTTTCAGGAGAATGTTCTCGGGCTTCAGGTCGCAATGTATGAGCCTAGCCTTATTGAGAAGACTCAGACCGTTCAACAGCTGCTGTGCAAAGACGCGGACTAGTGTCGTACTCAACCCTCGAAATTGGTTCTGCTTGATCAATTCGTATAGGTTGACACTAAGGAGCTCGAAGACCAAGCAGAGGTGCTGCCGATGGATGAAGGTGTCCTTGAGCCGGAGAAGATGATGGTCATCGTTCTTGTCGAGTTTTCCGTTGAGCTGTAAGGTCCAATTAGACTCCAACCAACAACTCAATTGTAGTAGTAGGGCATACCAGGTCAAGCACGGAGACTTCCATCATACTCTGATTGAAGTAGGCAGTTCTGTTCTTAACGACTTTGACCGCAACGACCTCTTGCGTTTTGAGATTCTGGCACTTTACCACCTGCCCGAACGTTCCCTGCCCAAGTACGTCTAGAATGAGGTATCGGTTCTTGTGTCCGTTGTCTTCGTTCCCAAGGATATCATTGACAAAGAGGATGTAGTCGCTGTCTTCATTGTCGAACCCATCATTCTTGACACCTTTGCTAGGCTTTGTGAGAACTCGCCTCGGGTTCCTGGAAGATTCGTATTTGAAAGCTGGATTACAGATTCGATAGGTTGATGGGAGATGTGTTGTCAGCGCTTGCAAAGGACTTATGAAACCCCCCTCCGGATCCGCTCGTCTGAACGCCGGTTGCGGATTGATCTTAGGTTGAAGGTCATGCAGAGAACCCAGCTTTGTAAATCGAGGTACTGGTCCTCGGGGCAAGTCCCCAGTGGCACCAAGTTGTGTCGGTCGCGTACGCCGTGGGGATTTTGCCTCTCGCCCGAAGACTGCATTCAATTGGGCCGTGGCAGAGCTGGGGTAGTAATGATCAGGACTTGTACTTCCGGATTGAATCGGTGGAAGGTGTAATGGTGGCTGTCTCGAAGTCGCTAGAAACGGCCTCGTCAGCATGTTCACTAGGGTCAAATATCTCCGACTTACTTGGAGTACTGTAGTAGGATTGTGAAGGGGTCGAATAGTGGTTCGAGCGTGTGGGTGACTGCCGCGCCGAAGTGTTTTGAGAAGCGTAGTGACTGTATGGGCTTTGCCCCGGCTGCGAGCTTGATGGGTATGGAGAAGACGGCGAGAGAGCTTTCACCGGAGAGTATCTTCCTTGTTGGGCGAGGAACTGGCCGGAAGGACGCTGTTGATGTGTGGGCCTTGAGGGATACTTCATACTATTGTAGGGATCGGCATCCTCCATTCTCACATCCGCGTCCCCAGAGTAAGTGCGCCGATGAGGTGTGCCGATGGGGGAGACGGCCATGGATTGCGGCTGGGAAGGGTTCGAGAGAGTCTGATACGCTTCGTAGCCATAACCAGCATTGGGCTGCTGTTGTTGTGTCGAGCCGTTAGGTTGCTGCTGCATAGTTGAGTGCGGCTCACGCGCTTGGCCCCTCCCTGAGCTATCTGTACCATACTGCTGCCATTGCTGATCCATCAGAGCGGTCTCTTGATTTTGGGGAATGCTGGTGACACTCGGGATGTAAAGTTGAGGACCAGTGACAATGTTTAGAGCAGCTTCGAGAGACCTGCTCCAAGGCGGAAGCTCGAGCGTGTGAGGTAGATACAGACTCAGACGAAGGTTCAAGGGTTAGCTAGTCAGGCGGCACCAAGACCTGGCATCAGAGGTAAAGGCAACACTTTCCAGTGCGTTATTGATTCCTAGAGTGAAGCATCGGCGCCTTGAAGCAGGCCAGCACAACAATAGGCCACGCTGACTGACAGGGATTTGTTTCGTATTTTTGCGCAGTCAGGCAGTGCTGCCGAAGCTACCGATGGCGGTCGAGCTGTCTGGAGTGATTGACGAGGAGCCCAAGTAAATCCATGTACGAGAGAAGACAAAGGCAGTCAGGTGAAGGGAGGTCTGGTGGAGTACCTCAAAGTGGTAAAGTGATAAATGTAGTAAAGTTCAGCAGGGTTGGGACAATGCGGCAGTGATGGTTTGTTCAATTAACAGCCTCCATAGGCCCCTAAAGTAGCCCCTAAGAAGGTGGCTTAAAGGCGGGCCTTTCCGGGGACTCCTGGGCCGGATTGTTCTATTACACTAGTTAGACTAGCCGACTAAGAAGGCCCGAGGGGCCTGACATCACTAAGGTACCTCTATACATGAAAAGTCTACGAACGCACTCATGCATTGATACCAGCGCTCTCTTTGCGAAATGTTCCCTTAAATTTTTGGGCTATCAAGGATTCTTCGTGACGATCAAGAGTTTTGAATAATGGACCCTGTGAAAAGAGATGGAAGTGAAGTCCAACTGCTATGAGTCATTGCTCTCGTCCCCATTGGAGTCTCGAAACGACAGCAGATGGATGTCAGCGCTGGGAGAGGCAGCAGTGTGGGTAGTCTCTAACGAGACTATGATTGACAGCACGGCAAGGGGAGGTATCGAGATCTGTCACTTCCAAAGCTTTTTCCGCGAGTACATCACGGCGGGCGTGAAACAGGATCGCAGTCTCTTCCTCAAGTAGTAGCTCTGTGTCAACCATGGATTCCATCGACCATGACCCACAGACTCCCAGGGATGCAAGAGAGGAGAATTTCCCTGCCGAGATCTCGGAAATCGCCCAAAGTGATCTTGAGAATCCTGAATCGAGCCCCAGTCATGCAGACTCCCTCGGTCAAGATGAAGCGAGTCGTCTGAAAGACCTTGCAACAGAAGTCAGAGATCAAGATGATCTCGAGCGTGACATAAACCGCCAGGTGAGCTATCGCCACAGGATACAACTCTTTGACCATCTCTAACCTAGCGATTCAGGCAGATCAGCTTCTGACCGAGCAAGCGGATGAGCGTGATCACAAGCGACTGGAGAAGACTCAGGCAGACAAAGAAAGGTTGACAGGCCAGGTCCGGCGACTCTCCGAGCGTTATAGACGTTCCACCGGGCCTACAACAACGCTCCGTCTCAGTTCTGAGATTGCTCACCTTGAAGCAAGCATACGGAACTTGGACGCCGACCTTGAGCAGATTCAAGAGCGTATAAGCCAGAGACATAGTGATGGAACTCAAAATGAAGAAGCCAAGGAAGAAGAGGCTGGGAACAGAAGACTTCCCAGCGAAAGCGAACGAGACTTTCTCATTCGAACGGGCAAGATCACACCGTTCTCCAAAGTGCCTGGACGAACCCTCGGACGTTCAGATTCCACGTTACAGGGCGCTCTCCTTGACGCAGAGGAAGAGGAGCCCGAGGTCGTGGTGGCCGAAAATGGAGTCTTAGCTCCAGAAACTCTTTCTCATCGCAACCTTCTTCAGCCCGGTTTTGAAGACGATGAAAATACGGACGCCGATTTTGAAGCGAGCATTGACTTGGACAGACCCAAGAAAAGGAGGCGGCTGCAAACGAAGAAACCTCCAACAAGAGAGACCCCTGAGATTGCAATTCCTGACAAGGGCGACATGACTGACGACAATGACGATGTTTTCGTGCCAGATCAAGACGAAGCTGATATCGCAGCCTCAGCTGTCTCAGAATATGACAGTGGGGACATGGAGGACTACGACTCCAATGCCTCGATCCTTCCACCACGTAGCAAGAAGAAGACGTGCCGGACGCAACGCCAGGAGGACTTGGCAGGCCTTGACGATGGAAACGAGCGTCTCTATCAGAAACGGCTACTCGATTGGGTTGACAGGCGGGGCAAAGCGCGAGCACGGGCAGTAGCCAAGAAGGACTCCTCAGTGGAGCACGAAGATACCCCAACGTTCGAGACTGAGCATCTGCACGCGGACAGTAGTATCCCAAAGGATCAGTCAGAGGATGAGTGGCATCTGCCCCATCCAGTGAGACCGGACACATTGTTTGAAGGGGGCTTTCGTATTCCTGGAGACATATATCCGTCACTCTTCGATTACCAAAAGACTGGCGTGCAATGGCTATGGGAGCTCTATTCTCAGCAGGTTGGAGGCATCGTTGGAGACGAGATGGGTCTAGGCAAGACAATTCAGATCATTGCTTTCCTCGCTGGTCTGCACTACAGCAAGAAGATCACAAAGCCTATCATCGTTGTTGCCCCTGCTACAGTCATGAAGCAGTGGGTCAACGAATTTCACACTTGGTGGCCACCATTCCGAGTATCAATTCTACATACTTCTGGCAGTGGCATGATTGATGTCGGTCGAGAAGCACGCGAGGAAGATGAGCTGTTGACACAGCTTCCATCTTCCAGCCGGAAGCCATTGACAAAGTCGCAGAAGTCGGCCAAGATGATCGTGGACCGTGTAGTACAAGAAGGGCACATTCTAGTGACGACTTATGCAGGCTTACAGAGCTATGCCGAATTGCTGATCCCAATCGATTGGGAGTACACTGTTCTCGACGAAGGCCACAAGATTCGAAACCCTAATACAGGCATCACGATATATTGCAAGGAGCTGCGCACCGCAAATCGTATTATACTGTCGGGAACACCCATGCAGAACAACCTCGTCGAGCTGTGGTCTCTTTTTGATTTCGTTTTCCCCATGCGGCTGGGGACCTTGGTGAACTTTCGACAGCAATTTGAGTTCCCTATCCGTCAGGGCGGCTATGCCAATGCCTCAAATCTCCAGGTGCAGACGGCAATGAAGTGCGCCGAGACTCTCAAGGACACCATTTCACCGTATCTGTTGCAGAGATTCAAAGCCGATGTTGCCTCTGACCTGCCCAAGAAGAGTGAACAGGTGCTGTTCTGCAAGCTCACCAAGTTCCAGCGCGAGACGTATGAGAACTTCCTTGACGGGGACGACTTGAAAGCCATCATGAATGGAAAGCGTCAAATCTTGTATGGTGTAGACATCCTACGCAAGATCTGCAACCATCCAGATTTAATGGAACATAAGACGCTCTCTGTCAAGCCTGGGTACAACTATGGCAGCGGGGCCAAGTCTGGAAAGATGCAAGTTGTGAAGGCATTACTAGAGCTATGGAGAGAGCAAGGCCACAAGACACTGCTCTTTGCCCAGCATCGGATCATGCTAGACATTCTTGAGAAGTTTATCAGATCGATGGGTTCGTTGAACGTGCGCAGAATGGATGGGACGACGCCTATCCACACTCGTCAAAACCTTGTGGACGATTTCAACAACAATCCTGACATCCATGTCTTCCTACTAACCACAAAGGTCGGAGGGCTTGGTGTCAATTTGACAGGAGCTAACAGGGTGATCATCTACGATCCCGATTGGAACCCATCGACAGACGTGCAAGCTCGCGAAAGGGCCTGGCGTTTGGGTCAAAAGCGAGAAGTCATGATCTATCGATTAATGACAGCTGGTACTATCGAAGAAAAGATTTATCATCGTCAGCTGTTCAAGCAATTTCTGATCAACAAGATCTTGCGAGACCCAAAGCAGCGACAGACTTTTCAGATGAAAGATCTGCATGATCTGTTCACGCTTGGCGGAGCAGACGAGCCTGCGACTGAGACAGCGCAGCTTTTCAAAGGAACAGAAGTGCAATTCAGCAATTGTAATGCTCCATCGGAGCCTACACCAGCAAGTGATGCTAGGGCCATGAAAGGTCTAAACCAAGCTATTAATGGCTATGACAACGCATCTTCCGTACGAAACCTAACAGGCGTAGCCTCAATGGAGCGATTCTACGGAGAGGTGGAAGAAGAGCGCAAAGCCGCCACTGAGGGAACAGCCAACTCCGAGGCTCGAGTCATGGAAGGCATCTTTGCTCGTTCCGGCGTCCACGCAGCGCTCGAGCATGATCAGATTGTGAATGGCAAGAAAGTTCTGGCCGCCGACCCAAAGATCATCGAGACCGAAGCCAAGAAAGTCGCGGCCGAAGCAGCCCAGCAACTCAAGAAAGCCGGTGAAGCCGCCCAGAATGTGCCCGTGGGAACTCCAACGTGGACGGGCCAATTCGGCACAGCCGGAAGACCTGAAGAGCGCCCGCGTGGATTCGGTCGCGGCAGAGGCGGTCCAGCTTCCTCGAGCATTCTCGCCGGGTTGCAGAACCGGCAAGGTGTGAGCGGTCATCCCAATACTGCTAGATCCAGCACGCCTGGCTTGACGGCCTCGAACCATCGAGGCACGGATTTCATCAAGATGATCCGCGACTATTTGGTCACGCACGGGGGCCAGGTGCACACGCAAATGCTGATTGATCACTTCAACCGCTATTGCAACACCCCGGCCAAGACGGCCGAGTTCAAGGCCATGTTGACGGAGATTGCGACGTTGCAGAAGGGATCGAGGGGACGGGGGAGGTGGGTTTTAAAGGGAGAGTATCACGGAGGGGTCTAGCCATTTACAAGGGAATTCGAGATGGGTGATAGAGGTTGGGCTCCGTGCATTGATACCCCAGGTCTTGGGCAGGCGTACGGCTGCGTTTGGGCATGCCGCTTCAGCGAGCATGATTGCTAGATAGATGTGCGCTGACGGATGGTCGAGAATCGAAACATTACTTCTGGCCATGACTACATCGCACCCGTGGACGGGCAGACTACAGACTATCAAACGAGCAAGGCGACAGCTTGAGAAGCACTTGACACTACATGACAGGAAAAGGAAGGAGGGTTCGCGGCCAATGCCCCACTGGGTCAGGCGGTCCATAGGAATGAGTGAAAAGGCGTTCTGGGGAGAACATGCATTTTTAAAAAGGAACGATTTCAGATGCCCAGAGTGCCCGAGAAGCGACGGGTGTAGCACCATCCAAGGTCATCAACACAGAATTATTTAGCTGCTTTTGCTTCATACCTACTCATGTCCTACCATCGTCACCGATCCATCTCCATATATCCAACCGCCAGTAACCCATGCGATCTGCCAATGTGAGACTCCCCCTCTTCCCATGCCCAAGCCTTCCGTTATGCAGGTTGTAGGTACCAAATATATGCAGAGAATAATCAAGACGCCGAGATCTCGGAATATCGGAAGTGCTTTAGAGCATTGCCCCGAATCCGCCAACGAACCAGGTGAAGGAGAGGACTGTGATAATGGCCATGCCGGACATGAACTTGAGTGCTTGCCGCTCTGTATCTGACATGGCCGCGCTGCACACCGCGCACTTCCATTCTGTAGTAGATCGTATTAGCCGGAGTCTTCGAAAATCGTAGAGACCATTTTTCTTCCTTACCTGTCCTGGGCGTGTAGCTCTGCTTGATGTACATGCCAAATTGGAATTGGTTGTAGGAGCCCAGATGCCCGGCTGACGCCACTGCCGAAGCATCTTTTGCAGCATCATGAACCAGCAAGGCGTAAGTCTCTGTCAAGAGCGGAGCCGTCCCAGTCTCATCAGGAAATGTATCCCAGACCACCGACCCGGTTGAAGCGAAACTTGCATTGTTGGTCAATGTATACGTGGCGCTGTTGGCACTGCAAGTGACCAGGACGTCAATCTTAGACGGTGTTACCGAGAGGGAAGTGTAATTCCAAGCGAATGTGACGTTGTCGCCAATCTTGTAGTATGTAGTAGATGCGAGCGCCGAAGGTGTTACCATGTTGACCCCGCCCTGAGGTAATCGAGGATCCACATTTGTAGTCTGTGCTGCTGCACCTGTCGTTGCCGCCGCGGACTTGCCAGACTGAGTTCCGCTGGCGCTAGACCCAGTTGTGGCGGCCGCCGTGCCTTTTGCTGTACCTGATGCTGGTGTTGCGGTCTTTGAAGGTTTGTCGGTGGCTTTTGTGGAGGCAGTATTTGTCGTGTTTGAGGATGCTGTAAAGGCCGTCAGTATTGATTCTCACAAGGCCTTGCATCGAAGCTGTCTTCGAATTGATGTCTTCATACCACTTTTTCCTCCATCCTGTCTTATCATCAAAAATTCATTGATCCCCTCTCTCAATGATGGCGGCCAAGGCCATGCAGCTGTGAAAGACGCCAGGAAGTATAGGGATACGAGGAGGTGACTGAGTCGGAGTCTTAAGATCATGGCGAAGGTGTGGTGAAGAGAGATGATGTGTCAAGGACTTGAATGGACTGGATGCTGTAGGAACAGCACCAGGCGTGGACTGCCCGAAGCGTTTGATGATTGCTATTTGTGCAGCCTTGATGGGTACCTAGGTGATGTTGATGTTATCCAAGGGGCAACCCTAGCAACCCTTCAGTGTGCAAAGCAAAGCCGATGAAAAGCAGACTTCAAACGATGGACGAGACAAAGAAGTTAGCGATGAACGAATGCTCGCCTGTATTCTAACGACAACGAGTGTATTCGTCTTGAAGATGAGGTGAAGTAGAAAAGAAGGGTCGAATGGGTCTTCTGTCTTGGCAATGTTTTCGTAAATCTAGCCTATTTTTGGTCTGGTCTCTAACTCCGATACGAGGCGCTCCAACTCCAGCGCCACATTCCGCATTCGGACTCTCAGATTCCTATTAAGGTGGTCACTTCAGAGTATTGAAGGAAATTGTGAGATCAGATAATCATGATAATTCTCGATGAGGAATCTCCATTGAGGGACATGTTATCAATACGTCCGAGTCAAATTCCTCAAATACCAGTCCACCAGCCTCCTTCCCACCTTGGCCTCACTGATATGGATCAAATCCCCTTGCATCGCATAGTCCAAATCGCTGCCATTGACCACATCGCCCTCCAACAACGCCCCCTCACTCCACCGCACCTGCCTGCTCCTCTGCTTGTTCACCAGCAACCAGCCCCGCAATTCCTCCGGCTCCACCTCCAGAAACCCGGCCAGCTTCTTCAGATCCATCGTCGTGTACAAGCGTAGATACGATTTGATTGTGGGCGAGAACATGGTGTTGCGGACCTCGGACATGAAGATGGCGCAGTGGTGGTCGACGGGGTCGACGTTGACGGAGGGGTTGTCGAAGTCGGGCGGGGTGGGGGAGATGAATTTGGGGCAGGCGGAGCGGAAGAGCTCTTCGAACAGGGGCAGGCTCTCCGGGCCGCCGCGCTGCAGGCGCACGAGCTGGTCCCCGTATTTCTCGCGCAGGGCGGTGTGGATGGTGTCGTCCAACTTGGTCGGGCTGAAGGCAACGCAGATGGCGATTAGGGCGTACATCTGGTCGTTCTTCTTGCTCACGCTGTCGTACTGGGCTTGCTTCTGGAAGTTCTTGGTCCGGGAGACGTAGACCAGGATGTGACTGAACATGCGGATGGCGTCAGCGTAGCGCCGCATCATCATGTAGGAGAAGCCGACGTAGTAGTAGGTGGTGAAGTGCGCGGCCATGACGCGGGCGAACATGGCTTTTTTGTTCAGTTCGATGTCGTCCAGGGTCTTGATGGCGAGGGAGAAGTCGCCTAGCAGGCAGTGCACGCGGAGCAGCCCAATTATGGAGAAATACCCCAGCATGCGATACAAAGGCCGAGTGCCGTACTCCCCGGCCACGGCTGTGGGGTCCTCGTTGCGTTTCATTGCGTCGAGCTGCTCGTTGATCTGCGAGCGTTGGATGAGGGAGTACAGCACGTTGAGGACGGAGTAGCAGCCCCAGGTGTTTGGGTTATCCCGGAGGAGCTGGGCGTCCGAGGAGTCGGGCTCTGTGGTGGAGTGGGTGCGGGCAATGCGGTTGCGGTAGCGACAGAAGGATTCGAATTGGTAGATGAATTCGTCGACGACGTCCCAGGCCCAGTAGTACTGTAATACCTTTAGCGTGGTTGGAGGAAAGGGTAATGGGGTTACATACTGTAGGCACTTCTAGATCGATGGGGCCTTCGGAGTTCAGGATCAAGTGAAAGAGACCGCAGTAACTATCGTAGCTGGCGAACTTGGTTTCCAGCGTTGCCTGGTATTCCAACGGTGTTGCAGCAGCGGCTAGCTGGGCTTGTATATCTTGTTGCGCTCCTCCTCCACTGCCTCCATACGAAGTGGTGCGGTCCAGGTCATCCATGCCATCGTCAAAGTGGACTTGCTCTTTGTAGTCCTCCGCCATCGTCTCTTCTTCTACGTCGGAGTCATCCTGCGCCAATTTCGAGCGATCCGCCGTCTCGAACGGCTGTCGTTGGGAGAGTGCCATGATTGGTGGGATCGTTGGAGAAAGAATGTTTTGTGTGCTTTTCTTGCATGAATTTTGGAGTCGAAGCTCGGCTCAATCAGGCCTAGTGCAATATCTGCGCGAATCCTTATCACCCCTCCCCCCACTACAAGAACATATCTTTCAGGTAAGGGAAATCTCAATGGATTGAAGGAAGTCCTGAATTTGCCACAAGATGGCCCCAAAATACAAGATCGCACTCATCCAATTGCACCCAAAGGTACGCCCTTTTCCCCCTTCCCCTCCCCCCATGTCCCCTCCGCGCCCTTCCCCAAGTCTAACCTTCCCTAGCCTCTCTCCCCCGCACACAACTTCTCCAAAGCCTCCGCCTTCATCGCCACCGCCGCCTCCGGCGGTACCCATCTCGCCGTCCTCCCTGAATATCACCTAACAAGCTGGCTCCCCGACGACCCCACCTTCATCTCCGTCTGCGCGGACGCAGCCACCTACCTCCCCAAATACCAGTCCCTCGCGCGGGAACACAACATCAGCATAGTCCCCGGCACGATCGTCGCCCCCTCAACCGACTCAGACACCGACGAGAAGAAATTGTACAACACGACCTACTTCATCTCCCCCACGGGCTCCATCCTGGGGGAGTACACCAAGAAAAACCTCTGGCACCCCGAACGCCCGCACCTGAACTCCTCCGCTCTCACGCCTCACACCCCCATCGCCACCCCCCTGGGCAAAGTCGGCCTGCTCATCTGCTGGGACCTCGGTAAGTAAACTCCCGAGCCTTTTCTTCCCTCTTTGTACAAGCGAATGTGTATCGAGATCTCGGCAAGCCTCTTGTGGGGCATGTCTCACTTCTGTTTCCTACCCTGGAACAGCGATGCTGACTCGGACATTTACGACAGCCTTCCCCGAAGCCTTCCGCGAACTCATCTCGCAGGGCGCGAAGATCATTATTATCCCCACCTTCTGGACCCTGAGCGACTGCTCCGACTACGGGCTCGCCTTGAACAAGCGGGCGGAGGCGCTGTTCCTGGAGAGCGTGCTGCAAGCGCGGGCGTTCGAGAACACGTGCGCGGTTGTGTTTGTGAATGCCGGGGGGAAGAAGGGGAAGGCGGGGGGGGAGTTGAATTATGCGGGGTTGAGCAGGGTGTGTGTGCCGTTTGTGCCTGCGATGGGGGACGAGACGGCGGAGAGTGCGGAGGAGGGTATGTCGGTGGTGGAATTGGATATGGAGATTGTGGAGGAGGCGGAGAAGCAGTATAAAGTTAGAGGGGATATTGCGGGGGAGGGTTGGCATTATGCTTCTCGGCATGAGAGGGAGAAGCTGTAAGCGTGTGGTTCTTGGCTGGGTGATGGAGTTGCATCAGGACAGGTGGGATGAGTGCTTTGTGCATATTTCCAATGTCTTCTGTATTTACTCTTGGGAGTACCGGTGGTGAATGGCCAAAGCGAGCCGTGATTTGAGTACTCCGATTGCTGATAATACTATTCTTTCAACATGTACAAGTTATCGCCCTTTTTCGCACGCCACTGGACTCATCAAACACACAACGAGTAAAGGGGTATCTCTGGAGAAAACAGGCCGAAAAAACCAGGCTGACAGATGAGAAAAGCCGCACGCCGGCGACAGCAAGACCAATAGCTCGTCCAGCGATCTCTTCCTCCACGCCATACGCCATGTCAGTGCGGAGGTATGTCCGACCAGCCAAGTACACACAAGAATGGCCCCGCTATTCGATGCACTACAGAATTTGTCCAGCATCCGAAGAGGGCAACCTGCGGCCGTCGGCCTAAGCGGCTACCGTTCGCGGGTTCCAAGGCGAGTTCCGACGGACGTGTAAAGACATGTCCGAGAGGGTAGGCTCTTCCTCTTCTTCGGAGCCGTCCTCAGTCCCATCACCATCCATGTTCAGCATCTGGAAGCGATTGACCATCAAGTTTGTATTCTTGACCGGTTGCGCTGGAATATTCTCTTTCTTGGGGAGATATTGCATCTTCGGCAGGGGCTGGGCGCACTCATCCGGATACCATTCAATTCTCGTGCCCTTGTATACCGCGCGAGACATCATACAGGTCCTGGCGAAAAGGGAGTTGTGGATAGAATTCAGCTCAATATGGGCGTCACCATTTTGGTAGGCAACGCCAATGATGACTAGATTGTGGATATGGTCCAGGTCTTCCCGTATGCGCTCTTCTGTTATGTTGGGATGAACGCCGCGGATGACCAAATTTCTGGTCGCGCCTATGCCAATCTTGTTCGCGACATGGCCAGGCAGTATAAATTGGCGGTCGTTCCAATTGAATTCGAGCTACAGATGCAAGTCAGACTTCTGTTTCGTGGCTGCTGTGAAAACGTACCCTCTTGCCATGCACATAGATGTCGTTGCGTTTTACATAAGCCATGAATTCCTGGGCGGAGGAACCTTCGACAAAGGATATACTTGCGCTACGTTCGTTCGAACGTAGATAGATGTCGAGGACCAGACCACCACGAATGAGGTCGACGATGTCTCTATGGGTTGCTCGATCCCAGAGATTCTTGACAGTGATAGTGCGTTGCTCAGCTCTTGCGAATTGCGGCCTCTCAGCACGAAGCTGAACGGGAAAGCCATCATCTCGTTCGAAATCTGGTGTGAAAGCACCGTCGTCTTGTCCGGAACTATTGTTGCGGCTGTAAAACACTCCTTTTGCCTTTGAGTATCCCGGATCTCCTCCCCAGGAGTGAGCCGGGAGCCACTTCGAATTGGATTCTTCGTACGAGTTGCCAGGAGGTCGAGACATAGCGACATGGGTTTTGGATGGTCGCATGAAGAGGCTGGCACCCCCAGTAGATTGGTCGTCGTTTTCTGTCAATGAATCCATGCCACCTGGGGAAACATTCTCGCCACGGACGAGGATCTGCCTGGGTCAGACGTAGTTGGTCTTGCTTCGGATTGTGGGTCTACCTCTAGGGTATCTGGTCCGATTCCTGCGTTGAGCAAAGCCCCCTTCAAGCTTGCTAGTGAAAGTCAGCGGCCGAGTTTGGCAGATTTCCAGGACGCTGGTTGGGACAGTAGTCCAGTTCGAGATTAATATAGAGGTCGTTTAGACGTACTGTACTCTTGCGCCATCCGTAGCTGGAGCACCATTGTATAAGCGCTGGGAACGAATCTTGGTGGGGTGCAGGAGGGCTCACCAGATTGTCATGGTCAACCTTGGGTATGCTAACGATGGGTATGTTTACTGGAGTGGTCAAGTCCCTGCCCGATGAATGCTACGTTGCTAGTGAGCTGTCATGCAATGGCGAACAGTAATGGGCGTGACAGACGAATTCAGCTCTATGAAAATCGTTAGTCTGCTGCAAGATGAAAGTCATCGCTCATTGTTTGGGGGGGGAGATCGATACCGTCTTAGAAGGGTTTCAAAGTATGCTTTATCTATAGTCACAGTCGCCGCCATGGTGAATATGAATGTCAATGTCTATCGACACTCGCCGTATATTGGGAGGAGTGAGCGCGAGGAAAGCGTCTGATAGTTTGGCAGACTTCGCTTGCCCTTTTTCGGACTTTAGCTTCTCTTCGTCCGGGTACCTACAGCTGGAACGATCTGCATTAAATGCTTCCTACAGTAGTTCCAGAAGTTGCAGTGTAATAGGTAGATCATTCCAGATCTAGAGAACTCAGCTGTGTGCATGTACAATTGTACACAATCTAGGTGAATGCGTCAACTTTGTATCAAGTATATTATGCGCTCCTTCCAAAGACACCCCTTTCTTCTCAAATCTACGTACGCGAGACCCTTCAGTAGTCTTATTGTCTGCTGCAATCATGCCGTACCGTTTGTGGCCACATTATGCTTAACACCGTTTGCATCATCGAGTTCCCTTTTCCCGATCTTCTCCTCAGCCTCTCCCCTAGTACGCCTAGAGGCAACATGGCTCGACGCAGCGAGACCCATCCAGACAACCCAGATGAATCCAGCAATGACGCCGTAAGCTATCTCCCCTGAGGTTGTGTTTCCACTCAGTTCCAAGCCAAGACCTCCGTTAATGATGGCCAGTGTGACAATGATGCGACCCCACCAAACATGCAAGATAGCCCAGATTGATCGTTTTTTTTCCACATTTTTATAGACCCGGTGATGAAGAATGCCGAGAGCGGGCTGAATATAGAGACAGCTGACCACAACAATGCCAATGATGGGGTGCCCGTTGCTAGCTGTGATCTACAACGCGGAAGATTGGTCAGCTAGAAGCCTTCATAGCGGTACGGGCAGGGTGCTCTGACCTTTGAATCTGGATAGACAGCGATATAGATGCCCAGACCAAGGCCGACCAGAGCGATTGCATAGGCGAAAGACTGCAAAGCGGCATGAACCCAAATGAGTCCGCGAAATGAGGAGACTCGGATCAGGATAGCACCAAGAGGAAAGAGGAAGGCGAAGGTAAAACCCATGATGGTTCCATGTACAATGGCTGCGTTGTGTCGGACAGGATCCGTTTGGCCGCCTCCTCCACTCATTTGGGCGCTGGCCATGCCTGCTTGTCAGTGTCAGTACGACAAGAGATATTCCTTTCGATCAAGTGCATACCAAGCCCAAAAGCCAGAATGACGGATAAAGGACTCATGCTTGCCTGGCGCATTGTTCTCATCTTCCTTGGAGAGGATTCGAGGAAGTAGCAGACGAGGCAAATGAAGCACAAGTAAATGAGAAATCAACAATTCTGAAGTGGCGGTGGAGATAAAGCAGAATTATACAAAGGAGGAAGGCAGGCCTTGGCTGTGGCCCAAAATGGGACGCGTCAAACAGTGCTCAAGTCAGAATTGAATGCATGTCGAAGATCGACCCCTAACTTGATGAGTGCCGCTTCTCGACCACACCTTATCTTTCCAATTTTCCCGAATTGGTCGGATAGATCTGCGCCATACGACATCTTGATGTCATGAGTACACAGCCTGTGCGTCGAGACTCGAATAGTTGCAATTTCCATTCCTCTTCCTCTGCCGACTGATCCGCTTCAGCTTGGTCAAGATGAACCTAGATAACTAGGCATTTTCCAAGATTTCCAATCATTTACTCAAGTGTTGTGCGTGGAGCAGATGTAACAAAATTCCTGCATCTGCCGAGATCTCATGATCTTCGAAGCTACCTTAGACTAGTTTCCCCGCACTAATCAATGACAGCGCGAATTAGATCTTGTCCCGCAAGAGCATGGTGATCGGGAAAGTGCATGGACGTCCAACAATACCATCGTCCTCGGGAACTGATCAATGAGGTAGTGTCGACTCCCAGTTGAAGAATTCGAGGATGTCTGATATCGACAATTGAACGGAGCCTTGCCATTCGGGCCGAGCGGGCAATATTGATCTAAAGCCCATCAACGATTGCAATTTAGTAGGACGATTGCCAGTCTCCGACTCATTGCGATGCCGCTAAGCCTCGGGAAGGAAATTCATGTTTTCTCAAGGATGGCATTGATCATCTCATTGCCAATGCGTGTGGCTTCAGGGAAACGAGGCGCAAAGTAGGCTTGGATGCGTTCAAAGCGATCTTGGTAGGAGGCAAAATCTCCGAAAGAGACACAGTCAGACCAGCCCTATCCATTTGTCAGCATCGACTGGGTCAATGTTACTCTGACAGCCTCTTGTTCGTCGTTAGTCAACTTACTCGAGCAGCGAATGTAAATTCTAGGTCATCTCCTCGAAAGGTGTTGTCGTCGATGGCGGTGTTGATGACCTCGTCAAGAAGCTTAGATTTGCAGAAGAGATACTCCGTTACACCAAGCCAGAGTCTGAAAGGGGGTGTAGAACAAATCATATGATCATACGGCACAATGCCCAACTTCCACCAGCAGTCGACCATCGCAAGCAAAGTCAAATGACTGTTAGGTGTGCGTTCTTTTGGAACATTACCTAGAGAGAACCTGTCAAGGTAATCATCTCTAAGTAACAGGTCTTTTTGGCTTTTCCCGGAGCCAAACACAGCCTTTCCGGCTGTTCTGACCCGTTTCTCAAACTCTGTTCGGTTGCCAGCAAGCATCAATTTGAAAAGCTCAGTGACAGATTCTGCATACTGCCGAATCTGCCTCTTGGCCCATGAATTCAAGATTGCTAGGCCTGCATACACGTGCCATTTATTGGAGTAGATGCGAAGCATGATGTTACATTTGACATTCTCGATCCCGCCGACATATCGATCAATCTGCCACGGGAACTGCTTGTTGGCGTGCCACGCAGTGCCCATGCTCAGAAAAGCAGCATGTGTCACAGCCTGAGTGTCTGCGGTAATACGATCGTGTTTTTCAGCCGTAAGGTGGACGTGCTGGGAGCCAAAACAAGAGAGGATTTCTTCAACTAGATCAAAGCTTTGCTGTGATGATTTTTGCCTGATAATGACGAGAGGCTGACCTTTCGGATCAAGCTTGGGACCGTGCAATGAGTGGCAGGACACAATCTGAACATCCTCGGGTAGATATTGCTTGAAAGCAGCCATTTCAGGTTCCTTACAAGATGTTTGCCCTCCAACTATGGCTCCTTGCTTAGTAGCTAGGGAAATTAAGTAAAGTAGATAATAATGAAATAGACGAAGGACCTACATGACGCATAAGCGGCCACAACGCGGCTGATGGCTTCTGCCTCCACACTGTACAGGATATAATCACTGCATCTGGAGACAAGATGACCATCACGAAGAAGTGTTACGTTTTTCTGGCCTTTCGATCAGCTCAAAGCAGTTTTCTGTGTCGTTGATGATTTACCACACCAGCAAATTCTTCTTGTAAAGTATCAAATTTCTCTGGCGTATCGCACGCATTGACTCTACCAGAGCCGATGAATCAGCTACTGATCAGGTACTGGAGCACGGCGAATCCCTCAAAGACAAAGAGCAGACTCTGTAGAACGTCTCTTGTCAGCATAGCACTTCTCCGACTTTTGACATACGAGGATGGTTCGTTGAGAGAGATTGAATCAGACAGTAATAATTAAGGTAGCTGAGAATTTACATCAGTGACGACCTGCCAGCTCACAGTGACACCAAAATGGGGCACGAGCTCGCCAACAAGCCATACTCGAGCCAAATGCACTCAAGTCATCATGAACAAGCAGTATAAGTAGAGAAGGTAGGACTTACACAAGGATCTAAGATCATTCCTGATGCGAAAGAGATTCCTCATACCTCCAGCCTCCGGCACCAATCCTCCTGGCATACATTTTGCCCATGTCCCCCATGCCAATGATGCCAACTGAAATGTCTTCCATATTGACAGGTTTCTCAACGAAACGCATTGCAAAGCTACTACAAGAATCCTGTCGAGAATCACCCAAAGGATGAACTGCTTTGCAAAGATAGCACCATTCGCCTGCCCGTGAAGAGAAGTTCAGCAGAAAAGAAAGATGGGGGTATCATTAATAGAGCATTGTGGAGGAAAGGGAAAATCTTCATTCATCCGAGGGATCAATCATGCTGTAGGGCTGGAACGCTAAGCGAGATCCCACCGCGCTAACAGTTTTCTAGCATCTCGTCTCTCAACCTTACATTTGACAATTTCGACACCGCTCACGGACAACCTTCAACATGCCTCCAAAGAAGAAGGTCGAGCGTGCTGCCACCGAGAATATTTCTCTCGGCCCTCAAGTTAGAGAAGGTCAGTCCCCCATGACATTGGTACCCGCTGCCCAAAAGTTGTACAATTCTAAGCCCCCCACTTCGCAGGTGAACTCGTCTTCGGCGTCGCCCGCATCTTCGCTTCCTTCAACGACACCTTCGTCCATGTCACAGATCTCAGGTTCGTACCAAATACCTGAACCGCATCCACGCCATGGGTCGAGTTCCTTCGATGGCGGGTCTTGCAATGGGACAAAGGCTTACAATCTGGGTGATTCCAGTGGCCGCGAAACCATCACCCGTGTCACCGGCGGCATGAAAGTCAAAGCCGACCGTGACGAGTCTTCCCCCTACGCGGCCATGTTGGCGGCTCAGGACGTGGCGGCCAGGTGCAAGGAGATTGGCATTAATGCGCTGCATATCAAGATCAGAGCTACCGGAGGTATGTCTGGCCTAGTCCCTTGTGAAGCAGAGAGAGAGCTGGTCCTGACACTGGATGTAGGCAATGGAACCAAGACCCCAGGTCCCGGAGCTCAATCGGCGCTTCGTGCGCTGGCTCGTTCGGGAATGAAGATTGGAAGAATCGAGGACGTTACACCTACGCCTTCTGACTCGACACGTCGCAAGGGTGGTAGAAGAGGTCGTCGTCTATGAGTTTCATATGCTGGTGATCGTTGTGGTAGTCTATGTGTTCTGCTCATAGCTAAGTACGAGAGGAACGGCTTCTTGCCTGGTCTTCGAGCAATCACTCGTAAAACTTTTGCCCTCCAAGAATCTCACACCGGCAACATGGACAGGGATATGGTCAAGGAGTTTCTAAATCCACTACAACAGGAGCATACTCCCCGCTCTCATCCCCTTCCCCCGTATATTCTACATCCATCTCAACCCTCTCCCCATCCTCCAAGTCCAACATCCCCCGCCTCACAAAATCATCCCCCATATCCCAGCCATATAGCTTTTTTAAGGTCATTTCCAACTCCTCCATCTCTCCCTTCACGCCCTCCCCCTCCGCCCCAAAAACCTCCCCCAAGCCCCCCTTAAAACCTTTCAGCCATG
>JAABUQ010002110.1_pt1 | contig 40306 bp, 34 predicted proteins | sample 5560001 | NCBI WGS metagenome assembly JAABUQ01 (sample SAMN10711888, study PRJNA513371) | rock metagenome | isolation source: Antarctica rocks | place: Antarctica: Victoria Land, Finger Mt nord | collected 2015-12-18
TCCGTCATTGCTTGGCATAACCGAGGCATTACATTCAGTGACTGGGGGCGTTACGAAGCCGCAGTTGCCAGCTTTGACCGCACTGTTAAGCTACGACCTGATGCCTATTGGGCTTGGTACAATAAAGGGCTAGCGCTCTTGCGCCTAAAACGTTATGAGGAAGCACTCAACAGCTTTGAGCAAGCAATTGAATTTAACCCAAATTGTGCTAATGCTTGGCACTATCGCAGTACGGCTTTAAGTGAATGGGGTCGTCACCAACAGGCAGTTGTCAGTTTTAACCGAACTTTAGAAATTCAACCGGAGCATTACCAAGCTTGGTTTAGTCGGGGTGTTGCTCTTGGTAAACTAGGTTGCCACCAAGCAGCATTGCTGTCTTTTGACAAATACCTCCAAGCTTATCCCAATGACTACTGGGCTTGGCACAACCGAGGTATAGCTCTAGAGCAGATGGGGCGTAGGCAAGAGGCAAATGAAAGCTATAGTCGAGCTGTAGCAATTCAAGAAAAGCGGATGGGGAGAGAATAACCAAGAGGAACCATGAATGAATCAAAGTAATGAAGTTGCCGAATCATCACTGACACCGGAGCAGTATCAACGTCGGATGCAGCGACGTAAAGAGGTACAAGATCGAAGAGTGGCTCAAGCGTCGCAATCAAGAGGCTTAATTATTGTCAATACTGGCAACGGTAAAGGTAAAACTACCGCAGCTTTAGGCATGGTGTTGCGATCGCTCGGACACGGTTATCGAGTCGCAATTGTCCAATTCATTAAAGGTGCCTGGGAACCGGCAGAGAAATTTGTCTTCAGTCGCTTTTCTGACTTACTAGAGTTTCATGCTATGGGCGAAGGCTTTACTTGGGAAACTCAAGATCGAGAGCGCGATTTAAAAACAGCTCAGTTAGCTTGGGAAACAGCATTAACGTTTATCCGCAACCCTGATTTTAAGCTAGTACTGTTAGATGAAGTCAATATAGCGCTAAAACTGGGCTATTTAAGTATTGAGCAAGTCTTGGCTGGACTAGAAGAAAAGCCAGATGATTCTCATATCATTCTCACTGGCAGAGGTGCGCCTACTGAACTGATTGAACGGGCTGACTTAGTAACCGAAATGACACTTGTTAAGCACCCTTTTCGCGAACAGGGGATCAAAGCACAACCAGGGATTGAGTATTAGATGGGGTGTGGGGGAGAAGAAGGGTGTGGGGTGTAGGGTGTAGGGGACAAGAAGGATACATGTGGTTTTCCAGAGATGAGTCGATTCTTTTTGAAGATTGGATGTCTTGCCGAGCCACCTTTTTCTGTTCCCTACACCCCACACCCTGTTCCCTAGCTAGCAATGTATTCCTGAACATTTGCGCGTCGCCGCCTCAGGTGAGCTAGAGCTTGATGCTCCAGTTGACGTACTCGCTCTCGACTCAAGTTAAGTTGCTCTCCTACTTTTGCCAAAGACAACTCATTGCCGTCTTCTAAACCAAAGCGTAGGCTTAGGACTTGTCGCTGTTGCGGCGTTAGTTCGGCGAGTAAGTTATCCAAGTCTTGACGCAAAGACTCTTGATTCATATAATGCTCCGGCGATGGACCATCATCTTCTAGTAAGTCTTGTAGTTCCGTGTCTTGGTTGTCTCCTACCCGAATATCTAACGATACTGGTTGCCGAGCCAAATTTAGGTACTCTCGGATCTGCGCTGGTTCTAGTTCCAGCTCTATACCAATTTCACTTGGGCTAGGGCTGCGTCCCAGTTTCTGGGCTAATTCCCGTTGGACTTTCTTAATTTTGTTGAGCTTTTCGGTAATATGAATTGGCAAACGGATAGTACGAGCTTGTTGAGCGATCGCCCGCGTAATTGCTTGGCGAATCCACCAGTAAGCATAAGTCGAGAACTTATAACCGCGTGTTGGATCGAATTTCTCGACTCCGCGCTCTAGTCCCATAGTACCTTCCTGGATCAAGTCCAAGAATTCCATGTTACGCTTTTGGTACTTCTTGGCGATCGCCACGACCAAACGTAAGTTCGCTTCAATCATTTTTTGCTTTGAACGTTGCCCGCGTCGCAGGGTTTCGTTCAACTCAGATTCACTCATATGAACTTGCGTTGCCCATTCTTGCTCAGTCGGCTCGCGGTGGAGTTTTTTCACCAAAGCCTCTTTGGCTTCGAGCAAGGGCATCAATTGTTGTACCTGCTTCCCATAGACGATTTCTTGTTCGCGGGTTAGCAATGGTACACGACCGATTTCGCGCAGGTAAGTACGCACCATATCAGCCGTGAATCTGGTGGGGTTGGGTTGTTCAGTCAGGGTGTTAACTTTAGGCATTGTTGCGTCGTCAACTTGGTAAACAGTTAGAGTGCTTAATATTTAGGCTTGTGGGGCAGAAGTTGCTTGTTTCTAATAGGAGATTACCTAATGAGTAAAGCAGTACACATCTTGCATAAGATGTAGAGGCACTCCTGCAATTAAGTTTTGACGTTACTAGGATTTACGGCTATGACTTGATAGATGGCGAAGTCATTATGAGTTCTACTTCTTATATAATATTACAAAATTAGAGCTGCGTAAAGAGGAATAAGTTCCCCAGTGTTGAGAGCTATTGTTAGTGTTTCCACCAGTTATTGCGTTCATTCTTCTATAATGAACCTGTTAGAGGGGAATTGGCTATTATAACCTATCGGGATAACCGAACCGATTAAAAGCTTTCCTGGGTGGAATATCACAACAAGTCGCAAGTTGCAAGTCCGGAGCCGAAGACGCTCCGCCTCCGCGCAAGTTGCCGACGCACTGATTAAAAGCTTTCTTGGGTGGAATATCCCCCTGCTTCTGTTAATGACCATTCTGCTAGGGCAATGGTTACTCCTTGTTTTAACTCTGGAGCTAACTCACCTGTTGCCAACTGCTCTAATCGCTGTCGCGCTATCTCTGGAGCCAGTTTTTTCAGGGCGGCGATCGCATGTAACCTCACGGCTGGCTCTGCTGCCAGTAGCTGAATTAACGGCTCTACGGCTTGTAAATCTCCAAGCTGGCTTAAAGAAAGTGCGATTGTACTTTTGACTCTGGCAGATTGAGTTATCGGATGATCGGAATTTAGTAGTTCGATCAAAGTTTGGGCGATGGAACTGGTTGAAGTTGATTTCACTCGCCCTAGAACTGCAACGATCTCCTCTGCCAACGTCACTGATGATTGCTGATTTAGATACGATGTTAAGTATTCCAAGCTAGTTGCTGTTCCAATCCAGCCTAAAGCTCGAATAATTTCTATCTGCAAATTTACCGGAGTATGTGCCGATACCAACACTTGGTATAGAACGTCGGAGGCGGTATCTGTCCCTAACCGTCCTAACCCGATCGCACAAGCACAACAAACTTCTAAGTTAAAGTCATGCAATCGAGGCGAGAGCCGAGCGACTAGTGCCAATTCTTCTCGTAAGTCAGAGCGGAAACTTAAACCAATTACCGCTTCACGTCGGACTGTAGCAGCAACGTCATCTAGAGCGTTTAAGAGTATCGGCGGAATTCGGGGATCGTGAAAACTACTCAAAGCTTCAATCGCTGCGGCTCTGATTGCCACTTGAGAATCTTGTACTACATCTAGAAGAGGGGCTATTGTTGCTTGGCTGCGAATATAAGAGAGAGTCCGTACAGCTAATAGTCGTGTATCCTCATGTGCCAATAGCTTGGCTAAAGCATCTACTGCTGGGGTGCCTATATTTCCTAGTGCGGCGGCTGCCATACCGCTAAGTTCTTCACTTTGGGCTGTTTTCAGCACTTCTATTAAAGCAGCGATCGCTTCTGGAGCCGCCAGATCGCCCAAAATTCGACTAGCAAACCAGCGTAATTCTTCTGCTTCTTCGTCCTCTAAGATTTCAATCAACGGTGCGACGGCACTTTCCCCCAATTTAGATAACACCTTCGCGATATCCCAACGCTCCTGAAAATCTCCCAACTGCAGCACTTCTATTGCCAAGTCCAACACCTGTTCTAACTCAAGTAATGCCCAAGAGGAAACCTTTTCTCCTGTTGTTAATTGCTGCAAGCATTGGACAAGTGATAACCAGTCCGCTTGTGTCCTTGCCGCCTGCGCTTGCTCTAAAAGGCTTTGATAATCTTGGTTCACAATTATCCTCGTACTTTACACTTCAACCTTTATTGCTTGATCTCTGGAGCGCAATTTTGACAAATATGCATTCATCTCATGCATTTTCTTCATTTGTAGAAACATTTAGTTACAAAAGCTACGATTTCTTCAACTAAATCATCCTAATGTTAGAGGTTGAAAGTGATTGCAAAAAGTAACAGCCCTTGCCTCAATCCCCAAGGGTGTACTAGGGCAAAGATTGAATCAAAAATCCCTCACCTTGAGGAATAGAGATAGAAGGCTGAGTAAAAACAGGTGCAATTGCTCGTAATTATGCAACGGAGATCAACTTTCACAAATATATACTAACCTTTCAAAAATCAAGTGCCTGTTGAGCCAGAGACAAGCAAGTGAGAACGGTATTACGTGATAGACGCAGTGAATACTAAAGTTAGCTTGAATAAGTTTGAGAAATTTAAAGCCGAAAAAGATGGCTTAGCGGTAAAGGCAGAACTAGAGCATTTCGCTCAAATCGGCTGGGAAGCAATAGATGAAACTGACCGCGATCATCGGCTGAAATGGCTAGGCGTGTTTTTCCGCCCAGTAACTCCAGGCAAGTTTATGATGCGGATGCGGATACCAAATGGGATCTTAACTAGCGCTCAAATGCGAGTGCTAGGTGGTGTGGTGCAACGCTATGGCGATGATAGTAATGCAGATATTACCACTCGGCAGAACATTCAATTACGGGGAATCCGGCTAGAGGACGTACCAGATGTTTTTCGTCAGTTTGAGTCAGTCGGGTTAACCAGTATCCAGTCTGGAATGGATAATGTCCGTAATATTACAGGCGATCCGGTGGCTGGTATTGATGCTGAAGAGCTGTTTGATACACGACAGCTAGTGGGTCAAATTCAGGACATGATTACCAATTGCGGGGAAGGGAACCCAGAGTTTACTAACTTACCGCGCAAATTTAATATAGCGATCGCTGGTGGTAGAGATAACTCTGTTCATGCTGAGATTAATGACTTGGCGTTTATTCCAGCTTTTAAAGAGGCAGGGGGGAGAGAAGAAAAATCTTCCAAACCTCGGTTTGGGTTTAATGTTTTGGTTGGTGGGTTTTTCTCGGCGAAGCGGTGTGAAGCGGCTGTTCCTTTAAATGTCTGGGTACCGCCAGAGGATATTGTTGCTTTGTGTCGAGCAGTCTTGGTGGTTTATCGCGACTCTGGATTACGTGCCAATCGGCAAAAATCTCGTTTGATGTGGCTGTTAGATGAGTGGGGTTTAAATAAATTCCGTTCGGAAGTCGAAACCAAGATGGGTAAGTCACTTCCACCAGCCGCCGAAAAAGATGAAATCGATTGGGATAAGCGCGACCATATTGGCGTGTATCATCAAAAGCAACCAGGCTTAAATTATGTTGGTTTGCATATTCCTGTAGGACGTTTGTTTGCCCAGGATATGTTTGAAATCGCTCGGATGGCAGAGGTATACGGCAGTGGTGAAATCCGGCTGACTGTAGAGCAAAACCTCATCATCCCCAACATCCCCGACTCCCGCCTAGAAACCTTTCTTGCCGAACCGCTTTTAGAGCGATTTTCTCTCAACCCTGCTCCCTTGACTCAAGGACTGGTTTCTTGTACTGGCTCTCAGTTCTGCAACTTTGCCTTAATTGAGACTAAAAACCGTGCTTTAGCCACGATCGAAGCCTTAGAAGCTGAACTTTTACTTACTCAACCAGTAAGAATCCACTGGACGGGATGCCCCAATTCCTGCGGACAACCACAAGTAGCAGATATTGGACTGATGGGGACGAAAGCACGCAAAGATGGCAAAGCTGTGGAAGGAGTTGACATCTATACGGGCGGTAAAGTCGGTAAAGATGCTTGCTTGGGCAGTTGTGTGACTAAAGGTATTCCCTGCGAAGATTTGCAGCCAGTGTTGCGGAATCTGCTAATTGAGCAGTTTGGAGCTCAACTTAAACCAGAATTAGTCTCTATCTAAAACTGGCAGATAGAAAAGTTGAACGATAGCTGTTTTACCGACAAAGATGTAACCTCAGATTGAAAAAAATGACAAAATTTTCTAGACGGCAATTTATGATTACAGCAGGTGCTACTACTGCTGGCTCTCTGTTAGTTCACGGCTGTAGCTCAGGCTCAAGCAATACATCTACACCCACTGCTAGTAATGTCAGCTCAGGTGATGCACCAGAAGTTACTACTGCCAAGTTGGGATTCATTGCTTTGACTGATGCTGCACCGCTAATTATTGCTAAGGAGAAGGGCTATTTTGACAAGCATGGCATGAAGGATGTCCAAGTTGTTAAGCAAGCTTCTTGGGCTGTCACCCGTGACAACTTGGTACTAGGTTCAGGTGGTGGTGGCATTGATGGTGCCCACATCTTGAGTCCCATGCCTTACTTCATATCATTAGGTACAATTACTAAAGGTAATAAGGTACCGATGTATATCCTGGCACGGCTAAATACCAATGGTCAGGCAATTACTGTTGCTAATACTTATAAGGACTTGAAGGTTGGGCTAGACAGTAAGGCGATCGCTAATGCTTTTACTAAAACAAAAGCTAGTGGTAAGGATCTCAAGGCTGCTGTGACGTTTCCGGGTGGAACCCACGATTTATGGATGCGCTACTGGCTGGGTGCTGGCGGCATTAATCCAGAAAAAGATCTCTCATTAATTGTTGTACCACCAGCGCAGATGGTAGCCAATATGAAAGTGGGCAATATGGAAGCCTTTTGTGTCGGCGAACCTTGGGGAGCGCAAGCTGTAAACCAGGCAATCGGCTACACAGCTATCTCAACTGGCGAACTTTGGAAAGACCATCCAGAGAAAGCTTTTACTATGAGGGCAGACTGGGTAGACAAAAATCCCAAGGCAACAAAAGCGCTGTTGATGGCAGTGCAGGAAGCTCAGCAGTGGTGCGCCAAGGCGGAAAATAAAGAGGAGATGGCTAAAATTGTTTCCAAGCGTGAGTGGTTGAAGGTACCAGAGAAAGATATTGTCGGGCGGTACCAGGGTAAGTATGACTACGGCGACGGTCGAGTAGAAGATTTTAGTAACTCGATCTTGATGAAGTTCTGGCGGGATAATGCCTCTTATCCCTACAAGAGTCACGACACTTGGTTTTTGACCGAAAATATTCGTTGGGGCAAGCTACCAGCAGACTTAGATCTGAAGAAAACAGTTGATGCTGTTAACCATGAGGATATATGGCGAGATGCAGCCAAAGCTCTTGGTGTTGCCGACGCAGAAATTCCTAAGAGTCCTTCTCGTGGTGTTGAGACATTCTTTGATGGTATCAAGTTCGATCCAGAAAATCCCCAGGCTTATTTGAAGAGTCTCAAGATTAAGAAAGCGTAGCACCAAGTCCAACCAATAGCTCAAGACAAGCGCAAATAGGAAGTGCGATCGCGTCGCAGCACATCGGTGCATAAAAATTACAAGAGGAATTTAAAAGGATGACAGCAAAGCTTGAGCGGCGTAGAAGTAGCAATCGCCAAAATTCCTTCCCAGCTTCATTAACTAAAAGTATCATACCCCCATTGATCGCGATCGCCATCTTTCTAGCGATTTGGCAGTTGTTATGTAGTGGTGCGGGATCGAGTTTACCAGGACCAATTGCCACAATCAAAGACACATGGAATCCTTTAATCATTAATCCATTCTTTGATAATGGCGGCACAGACAAGGGATTGGGCTTGCAAATCTTTGCCAGCTTAGGACGGGTGGCTCTGGGCTTTTCTCTGTCAGCAATTGTGGGGATTTCTCTAGGAATCTTGATTGGCATTAATCGCTGGGTTTATCGTGCTGTAGACCCACTGTTTCAGGTATTGCGGACTGTGCCGCCTCTGGCTTGGCTGCCTTTATCTCTAGCAGCGTTTAAACAAGCTAATCCTTCAGCAATTTTCGTAATTTTCATTACATCTATTTGGCCAATCTTGATCAACACTACAGTTGGTGTGCAGCAGATCCCCCAGGATTACAGGAACGTGGCCAGAGTGTTACGGCTGTCTGGACCGAAGTTCTTCTTCAAAATTCTGATTCCATCAGCAGTTCCGTACATTTTTACGGGTTTGAGAATTGGAATTGGCTTGTCTTGGCTGGCAATTGTCGCGGCGGAGATGCTGACTGGTGGTGTAGGAATCGGTTTCTTTATTTGGGATGCCTACAATAGTTCCAGACTAAGTGAAATTATCCTGGCACTATTCTATGTCGGCGTTGTCGGACTTTTGCTAGATAGACTAGTGGGCTTTGTCGCAAGACGAGTTGTTCCAGAAGAACAAAAACAGGGCTAAGTATGACTGTCTTTTTTGAAGTCGATCACATAGATAAAGAGTTTTTGCTACCCAACGGCGGCGTGTATGTAGCGCTGAGAAACATTGAAATTAAGATTCAAAAAGGAGAGTTCCTTACCTTAATTGGTCACTCTGGTTGTGGCAAGTCTACCCTGTTGAACATTGTGGCAGGTCTGTCTCAACCGACTAGAGGCGGTGTAGTTCTGGAAGGGCGACAGGTGACAAAGCCAGGTCCAGAGCGGATGGTAGTGTTCCAAAATTATTCATTGCTGCCTTGGCTAACAGTACGCGAAAACATTGCTCTGGCTGTAGACGAAGTGATGAGCGATCGCCCAAAAGGTGAACGTCGAGGCATTGTGGAGCATCACATCGACTTAGTACATCTTAGAGCTGCTGCCGACAAACGACCAGGGCAACTCTCAGGCGGAATGAAACAGCGAGTAGCGATCGCGCGGGCTCTTGCCATTCGTCCCAAGTTGTTACTATTAGACGAACCCTTCGGCGCTTTGGATGCATTAACCCGCAGTGGCTTACAAGACCAGTTAATGGCAATCTGTGAAGAAAACCAGACAACCTGTGTCATGGTGACTCATGATGTTGATGAAGCCTTACTGTTGTCCGATCGCGTTGTGATGCTGACTAATGGACCTGAATCTCATATTGGGCAGATTATAGATGTGCCATTCGTGCGTCCGCGCCATCGCTTAGAGGTAGTAAATCATCCCAACTACTACAGTTTGAGAAATGAGATTGTTTATTTCCTCAATCAGCAGAAGCGAGCCAAGCAACTGCGGGCTCAGCCAACAATCATTGCTCGGAACGGATTGGAAAAGGTCAATCTAGAAATTGGCTTTATTCCTTTGACAGACTGCGCTCCCTTGGTGGTGGCAAAAGAAAAGGGTTTGTTTGAGAAATACGGACTGGATGCCGTAACCCTTTCTCGCGAACCGAGTTGGAAAGCGCTAGCTGAAGGAATTGCTACTCGCAGACTAGATGCGGCTCAGATGGTAGCAGGTATGCCCTTAGCCATGACTATAGGTATGGGTGGTAAAACTCCACTACCTATAGTGACAGCGCTGGTACTAAGTCGAAATGGTAATGCCATCACCTTGAGCAAACGTCTGTATGCAGATGGAGTGCGAACCCTAGATGATTTTAAGGCAGCGATCGCCACTAGACCGGACCGAGTACACACGCTAGGGATAGTACACCAATCCTCAATGCACAACCTGTTACTACGCTACTGGCTAGCATCAGCAGGTATAGACCCCGATTTAGATGTTAGTTTGACAGTAATTCCGCCACCGCAAATGGTGGCAAACCTCAAAGCCGCTAGCATTGACGGCTACTGTGTAGGCGAACCGTGGAACTCTCGTGCGGTGAATGAAGATCTAGGCTTTGTCATCGCTACGAGTCTCGATATTTGGGCAGGACATATAGAGAAAGTTTTGGGTGTGCGGGAAGACTGGGCAAACAAGCATCCGCAAACTCATCTGGCACTGGTGAAAGCCTTGCTAGAAGCCTGTGATTACTGTGACGATCGCCGCAACCGGGAAGAAGTTCTAGAAATGCTCTGTCAGCCGCAATACGTCGGCTCTACTCCAAAACACACTCGCCCTGGCTTGATCGATCCTTACGATCGCGGTACTGGAGCGCCACCACAGTCACTACTACGATATAACCAGTTTCATGTCGATCGAACTAATTGTCCAGATCGAGTCGAGGGGCTGTGGATTTTGACTCAACTGGCACGGTGGGGAATCGTTCCTTTTCCTCGAAATTGGATCGAGATTCTAGAGCGAGTGCGCCGAATTGACGTATTTGGACAAGCAGCACGGGATTTAGAAATGTTAGATATTGAACCAGATCGCGGTTCGATTAATTTCTTTGACGGCACAGTTTTCAATCCCGACGATCCAATCAGCTATCTCAAAAATCTGAAAATCAAACGCGATATTCAGATAGAAGAGATTTCAATTGACTCCCTAGAATTTTCATAAACATCTATAATCATGCCAACCCTCAATAGTACAACCTTAAAAACCACTGAATTGATCAACCGCGATCCATTTTTGGTATTAGAGGATCTCTCTAAAAGCTATCCCACTCCCAACGGCGCTTACACTGTATTTGAAAACGTTAACCTGACAGTGTACGAAGGCGAATTTGTTTGTATAATCGGTCACTCTGGCTGTGGCAAGTCAACTTTACTAGATATGGTGGCTGGTTTCCGCCAACCCACTCAAGGAGAGGTGCGGTTACAAACCAAACGTATCACTCAACCAGGTCCAGATCGGATGGTAGTGTTTCAAAATTACTCATTGCTGCCTTGGATGACAGCTTTTGAGAATATTTATTTAGGCATAGATTCAGTTTGGCCAAAGAAAAAGAAAGCAGAGAAAGTGGCAATCGTCCACGAACATTTGGCAATGGTGGGGCTGTCAGATGCTGCGAACAAAAAGCCAGGGGAACTTTCAGGTGGGATGAAACAGCGCGTTTGTATTGCTAGGGCTTTAGCACTGCGTCCCCAAGTCTTGATTTTAGATGAACCTTTTGGGGCACTAGACCCAATTACTCGTGAAGAAATGCAAGAAGAACTGCTGAAAATCTGGCGCGATCACCAAGTTACTGTCTTGATGATTACCCATGATATAGATGAGGCACTGTTCTTGGCAGACCGTTTGGTGATGATGACGAATGGACCTGCGGCTCAAATTGGCGAGGTGTTAAATATTCCTTTCTCTCGTCCTCGGAATCGCACTCGATTAATTGAAGATCCAGAATACTATAACTTACGGAACTATGCTTTAGACTTCCTCTATCGACGCTTTGCTCACTTTGATGAGTAATGTGGCATCAGGATAAAATTGTGAGTTTTTGTAGCTAGAGAGGACAATATTAGGTGACAGATACAATTAAAACGCTCTGCCCTTACTGCGGTGTAGGTTGCGGCTTAGAAGTATCGCCGCCTGCAACTCCCGGCAAGGCAACTCATAGAGATAGTCAAGGTAATCCGATCTGGAAAGTACGGGGCGATCGCGCTCACCCCTCTAATTTGGGTATGGTGTGTGTCAAAGGAGCCACGATTGCAGAGTCTTTGGAAAAAGGTAGACTCCGCTATCCCATGATGCGCGATTCTTTAGATGAACCGTTTCGCCGTGTTTCTTGGAATGAAGCTCTAGAAAGAGTGGTTAGCCGCTTGCAATCAGTATTAAGCACTTCTGGATCGGATGCTATCTGTATGTATGGCTCTGGTCAGATGCAAACTGAAGATTATTACGTTGCCCAAAAACTACTTAAAGGTTGCTTGGGAACAAACAATTTTGATTCCAATTCGCGTCTGTGCATGTCTTCGGCTGTGGCGGGTTATGCTCAAAGTCTCGGTTCGGATGGTCCTCCTTGCTGTTATGAAGATTTGGAACTAACTGACTGTGCGTTTTTGATTGGTACTAATACAGCCGAGTGTCACCCCATTGTCTTCAACCGTTTGCAAAAACATCATAAAAAGAACCGCCACGTTAAAATGATTGTGGTCGATCCGCGTCACACTCCGACAGCGGCTGAGGCGGATTTGCATCTGGCGATTCGACCAGGTACAGATATCGATCTGCTCAATGGCATTGCTTATTTGCTCCAGAGTTGGGGTCGTGTCGATCGTAAGTTCATTGACGCACACACAACAAACTTTTCTGACTTTAGTGAAGCAATTTCCCACTACCCACCGCAGGTAGTAGCCGAGCGCTGTGGGATCTCGGTTCAGGACTTGGAGACGGCCGCTTGTTACTGGGGAGAAAAGAAGCAAGTCCTATCTCTCTGGTCGATGGGTATGAACCAGTCAAGTGAGGGAACGGCGAAGGTACGCAGTTTGATTAATTTGCACTTGATGACAGGACAGATTGGTAAACCTGGTTGCGGTCCATTTTCCTTGACTGGGCAGCCAAATGCAATGGGTGGAAGGGAAGTTGGCGGTTTGTGCAACTTATTACCTGGCTATCGTCAAGTCGAAAATACCGAACATCGTGCGGCAGTAGAGAAGTTTTGGGGGCTGAATCTAGGTCAAATCTCTGCTAATTGGGGTCGCACTGCTTGGGAAATTATCACCGGATTGGAGCAAGGGGATGTGGGTTGTTTGTGGATTGTCGCTACTAACCCCGCCGTTAGCCTGCCAGATTTGGAGCGGACGAAAGCAGCACTAGCGCGATCGCCCTTCACTGTTTATCAAGATGCCTACTATCCTACCGAAACAGCAGCTTATGCTCATGTCCTACTACCAGCAGCTCAATGGAGTGAGAAGACTGGGACAATGACTAACTCTGAGCGGGTAGTAACTCTTTGCTCTGCCTTTCGTCAACCACCGGGAGAAGCTAAGGCAGACTGGCAGATTTTTAGTGAAGTGGCTCACAGGTTGGGATATGAAAAGCAGTTTCCGTTTGCTAACTCGGCGGAAGTTTATGCCGAATACGTGCAGTTAACACGCGATCGCCCCTGCGATATGACAAGTCTGAGCCATTCGCTACTAGCAAAAGGTCCGCTCCAATGGCCTTGCCCTGATTCAAGCGACACCAACACCCAACCGAAAAGGCTTTATACAGATCTGCGTTTTTATACCTCCGATGGTCGCGCTCGGTTTGCCGCTACTCACTCGCGGGGATTAGCAGAACCACCCGATCCAGAGTATCCCTTCGTCTTAACTAATGGTAGGTTATACGGTCACTGGCACACTTTAACCCGTACTGGCAGAGTTGAGAAAATCCGTCAGATGCATCCTGAGCCTCTACTGGAGATTCATCCTCGTGATGCCGTTCGGGTGGGAATTCAAGATAACAATTGGGTAGAAGTACGCTCTCGTCGCGGCAAGGCTCGATTTAAAGTCAAAGTCACAAAAGCGATCGCTCCTGGTTCTGTTTTTGTACCGATGCATTGGGGCACTCTTTGGGCTGACCAATCAGAAGCTAATGCTATGACTCATCCCGAATGTTGTCCTGATTCCCGTCAACCAGAATTAAAAGCCTGTGCTGTGCAACTTGTACCAATTTCGGCTGAACAAATTTCTTCTGGATCGATAAGTTCTAACACCTTCTCACCACCAGTTTCGGTTTAGATGACACGTCCAATAATTACCCAGTAGTTCCCATCTGGTGCAATTAATCCAAAAGAGGGTTCTCCAAATTCGTTAGGTGCGATCGCTGTAACGCTGGTGGCACTGCTACTCGTAACCCGCGAATGCATCGCCACAATGTCCTCTACCTGATAGGTGAAAAGACACATACCTAAAGAGCCTGGTTGAGCAAATTCGCGTTTGTCCTCAGTTGGATAAAGTGGACTGTAAACCTGAAAAACGCCTACATTCGTCTTGGGTGAAGCGAAAGCCGTCAGATAAAATTCCTGCCCCTGTTCCAGCGTCAGGATTTGACGAGTCGCAGAATTCTGCCAGCCCGAACGCTTATATGGGTTATATGGCACTAGCCCAAAAACATCTGTGTAGAAGTTCGTTAAAGCGTGATCGGAAGTTACCAGGCTGGAATGAGTCCCCTCGCTCACCCCTAAAGGAGATTCTGATGAAATCGTGCCGTAGCCGGGGCGGGTATAGTTATAGCGCTGGAAAAAAGCCTGCCGCGTTTGAGAACCAGTCACAAACATTTCCCGTACACCGACAAAGCGATTATATAAACCCGTTCCCTTGTTACCCGTGAATTCTATCCCACGAACTGGCTCAGTATAAATCCAGTCTCCCCGATTTTCCTTCTCGTCAGCAAATGCGTCCCAGATGACGTTAATATCTTTGACCATCGAAGCAAACCAACGGCTACCTTCTACTAGTGGTAACGTGTGAGCTAAACCTGGGTCGCGACACTCTGACCACGCCATTATCCGCACCATGCCATGACTAAAGGATTCGCTATTAACCAGCCGCAGTGAGGTTAGAGCTGATTTATAGCTGTAGAGTTTTTCTGCTGACTCAGCTTCAAGTTGCCCCTGGTTAACCTCTCGATAGCCTAACTCTGTCCAATATCTCAGGGTTGCCTCAATATTGTCTGAGCCGATACAATTCTCGAAAATCCCACTAATCATGATATAGAGTAAGTAGTAAAGACATGACCGAACAGACCAAAGTATTAGCTGCTAACGAAGCATTTTATCGCGCCTTTGAGAAAAAGGACGTTGAGGCGATGAGTGCTATTTGGTCGCAAGGTACTGGCAGTGTTTGTATTCACCCTGGACGCAATACGCTGCGCGGTTGGAAGGAAATTCGCTCTTCCTGGGAACTGATATTTACAAACACCAACTATCTTGAGATTGAGACTGACATTATTGTCACAGAGATTCGCGATCGCCTTGCCTATGTTGTCCTAATCGAGAATGTATTGCAAGTAAGTAGAGGCAGGAAAGCTCAAGCACAGTCAATGGCAACGAATATCTTTGAGCTGCTGGCTCAGAAGTGGTATCTAGTCCATCACCATGGTAGTCCGTTGATGCGTTAGTGAACAGCAGTAGACCTTATATGAGTTCATCAGTCCAGATGCAAGCAGTCATAGAAGCACCTTACTATGAATATAAGTTTCTCTGCCCTTGGGAAATTCCAGAGTTTAAACCATTTTCAAACATCCGTTTATGGGGAGAAATGACATATCCAGAAATCGGATTGGTCTTTGCACAATTAGCTAAATACAATCAAATCAAACTTACAGATGACAAACAAGCTGTTATCAAGCAAATCCTCGCAGCAGAGAGCTTAGTTTTGCCTGGTGGAATACAGTTGATTTGTGAGGAGCAAGATACTACCATTTCGCCAAGTTGTTGTTGTGGTCTTGAAACGTGGCGAGAATGGATAGATTTTTTACAAACAGGTCAATCGCCCTGGTTAGGACACGATCCAAGTCCCTGGGTTGAAAGGCAGGGCAATGTAGTTCGTATTTGGTCAGACGGTGGGATAGAACCAGCCAGCAGTGCCACTCATATTGATGTTTCACGCTTTCAGTTCCAGAAAGCATTGACAGTTGTAGAACAAGATCTTCAAGCCTTTCTATTTAGTATTGAAAGTTGGGCACAAGAGATTGGCTTTGTCGAGTCAGGCAAGTTATTCCAGAAATTTGATATGTGTTTTAATATAAGGAGGAGATAGATCGGCAATCCAGCCGCCATTCTTGTATAGGGTGAGTTTGAGCAGTTCCTCTACTGTCTGAATAAATGATGCTTACCAATTAGACGGCAGTTTTGACAAAATGCGATTGGCAAAGATACGAATGCTGCATCCTTTAACTGAACTTGCGCTGATTTGAGGAAAGGAGTAGTAGATGCAAAACTTGCCAGACTTATCAAAAGTACCTATTCCACAGGATGATGGTACTTGTTTTCATCTATTAAGGCAGAAACTAGCACCAGTAATACTTACCTCCACTAGTGGCGAACAGTTGGATTTGGCATCAATTAAGGGAAAGGTTGTATTCTACTGTTACCCCATGACAGGACGACCAGGAGTACCGATACCTGATGGTTGGGAACAGATACCTGGTGCAGCGGGTTGTACTCTTCAATCTTGTGCTTTTCGCAACCATCATGCCGAACTACAAGCCCTTGGAGTTCAGGTATACGGGATTAGTACACAAGACTCCTCCTACCAACAGGAAGCGGTTAAACGACTTCATCTATCCTTTGAGCTTCTGAGCGATGTAGATTTTGCACTTACAGAGTCATTACGATTACCAACGTTTGAAGTAGAGGGCAAGCGATTGATAAAGCGACTCACTCTCATTGTAGATGGCGGGAAAATAGTTAAAGTCTTTTATCCAGTTTTTCCACCAGACAAGAACGCGCAAGAGGTTATTGAGTGGCTCGTGCAAAACGCAGTCTAACAGGCTGGCTGCACTGGAACGTACAGAGCTGATCTGCTGGATGCTTGAGAATATCTGCATTCAGTGAATTTGGTCGTTAGCATTTCACGCGCAACCGCGTCTTCACAGTGAAAGAAACTAAATCGCGTTTTTGACGACAATCCACCATTTTTAGACTGGATTAGGTTTATTTTCTGATTAGCTGTCTCTTGTGTATTAGGAGAAGGTGAGTGCTCAATGGATGCCGATTGCCGTTTACCCTTAACTTGAATATCTATTGCCTACTCAATAGTATGTGGCAAGTATCTGAGATTGACGGATGTATCGATCCTCGTGTCGCTATCTGGAGTATGTTTGATTATACGGAAATGTATGCAGTGTAAGCGTTTAAGCGCGAAATAGCACACTCATCACACTTCAGTTGGCTTTCGTCTCGTTCATTATCTCATTGACACGGGGTGACAGGACGCGATACATCATGATTCAACTGTTACATCAGTTTTTCACATGCAAAGTTTTTTAAACTTTCGGCTTCATCAATATCAGGAGGGATGGACATGGATGCTAGCTTGATTATATCGAACATCCTAAACCCACCCATCCTGTTTTTCTTTTTGGGAATGACTGCTGTTCTAGTCAAATCTGACCTAGAAATTCCCGCACCTGTCCCAAAACTCTTCTCGCTTTATCTGCTATTTGCGATCGGGTTTAAGGGAGGGGTAGAGCTAATCAAGAGTGGCGTGACTCAGGAAGTGATTCTGACGCTCTTTGCCGCGATGTTGATGGCTTGTATTGTCCCGGTATATACCTTTTTTATTCTGAGATTGAAGCTCGATCCGTATGATGCCGCAGCGATCGCAGCCACCTACGGCTCGATCAGTGCTGTCACCTTTATCACGGCAAGTGCTTTCTTGACTGAACTTGGTATTGATTTTGATGGCTACATGGTAGCAGCTCTAGCTTTGATGGAGTCTCCCGCGATCGTTGTCGGTTTGATTCTAGTCAATTTATTTGCAGTTGACGAAAAGCGGGAATTTGCTTGGTCGGAAGTACTGCAAGAGGCATTTCTTAACAGTTCAGTCTTTCTGCTAGTTGGTAGCCTCATAATCGGTGTATTGACGGGAGAGCATGGTTGGCAAGTCTTAGAACCTTTCACTCAGGGACTGTTCTATGGCGTTCTGACCTTCTTTTTGCTGGATATGGGACTAGTTGCTGCCAGAAGAATTAAAGACTTACAAAAGACTGGCGTTTTTCTGATCTCGTTTGCCATACTCATTCCCATACTCAACGCTGGCATTGGGTTGCTGATCGCTAGATTCATTAACATGCCTCAGGGAAACGCACTCTTGTTCTCGGTTTTGTGTGCCAGTGCTTCCTATATTGCTGTCCCAGCAGCGATGCGGTTGACTGTACCGGAAGCCAATCCTAGCCTGTACGTTTCGACTGCTCTAGCGGTGACATTCCCATTTAACATCATTGTGGGAATTCCGCTGTATCTGTACGCGATTAACCTGTTATGGAGGTGAGCTTATGCATGTTGTGAAAAAAATCGAAATTATTGCCAACTCATTTGAGCTGGGTAAGATTTTGGATAGTTTAAATAAATCAGGTGTACATGGTCATGCTGTGATTCGCAATGTTGCCGGTAAAGGATTGCGAGAAGGCAGTGAAGATTTAGACATGACAATGCTCGATAATGTTTATATCATTGCTTTCTGTATGCCTGAGCAAATTAAGACGGTTGTTGAAAACGTTCGACCACTACTCAATAAATTTGGTGGAACCTGTTACGTTTCAGATGTGATGGAGATTCGCTCGGTTAAGTGTATTGCATCATTGTGAGCAGAATTAAGGATTAAAGATTAAAGCTGTAGGCGACTTAAAATTTTTAATTCTTGATTTTGCCTTTTTAATTCTTCGAGCGCTTCTAGAAAATCAATATGAGTCACAGAAATAATTTCATCGGTCGTCGCGACTTTCTCAAACTAGGTTCAATCGGTGTTTTTGGTGTAGTAGCAACTAGCAATCTACTCTGGCTCAAACCTGCTCAAGCTGCCGAACTATCTTCAATCGCTTCTCCATCACTTAGTCCTGATGATGCCCAGCAAAAGTTGATGGAGGGTAATCAGAGGTTTATCCAACATCAGCCTCAATATCCGGATCAGTCTGAGGCGCGATTGCGGGAAGTTGCTCAAGTCCAACATCCATTTGCTACAGTTTTGAGTTGTGCCGACTCACGAGTACCAGCAGAGATTGTTTTCGATCAGGGTATTGGAAATATTTTTGATGTGCGGATTGCTGGGAATATTGCAACGCCTGAAGCAATCGGTAGCATTGAATATGCTGTGGTGTTGTTAGGCACTCCGTTGTTGATGGTACTAGGTCACGAGCGCTGTGGAGCTGTCACCGCCGCCGTCCAAAACAAATCACTACCAGGTGAAATTAGCACCTTCGTCAACGCAATTCTGCCAGCCGTACAAAGGGTTAAAGATCGACCAGGTGATACCGTAGATAATGCTGTGGTTGCTAATGTGCATTACCAGATTGAACAGTTACAGCGATCGCTACTCCTGATGGAGCGGTTGCAGTCTGGTAAATTGAAAATTGTTGGAGGTAGATACGACCTAGATACAGGAATGGTAACGATTGTTGCCTAGTTCTATCGTCAATATTATTCAATAACGAACGATAGATATTTCCTCAAATTTTGCCCTGACCCTTTTATTTAAAAGGTTCCTAGCACTTGTTCCATTCCTCCAGTCACCAAACGAGTGCGAAACTCTGACAGAATGGAAAAGTCAAAGCCTGGGTCGGTCAAAGGCAAGCTTAAGGTAGGGTCACTCAAACCCAATACTCGATCATTCCCTGTCATGTCTATGTTGGAGCAAAGCATTTAATTGATGACGATCGCCCATAGCAGATTGGGCACCAGGTTTAGTACAAGCGATCGCTCCCGCCGCCGCTCCCCAAATAACTGCCTCCCGTAACGAAAGCCCTTCATAAAGCGCTGCTGCTAAGCCCCCATTGAATGCATCTCCTGCTGCCACTGTATCAACAGCTACTACAGGAAAAGCCGGAACCAAGAAGGTTTCATCGGCGGTGGCACACAAAGCACCCCGCGCTCCCAACTTCACAACTACGTTTTTCACACCCCGTTGCCGTAGAATAGTAGCAGCTTGAGCAGCAGTTTTTGGTTCATCTACTGTAAAGCCTACTAATTGTCCCGCCTCAATTTCATTGGGTGCGATCACATCAATTAAAGGATAAAGTTGCTCTGGTACATCTGTATGGGCGGGAGCAGGATCGAGAATAACAGTTACACCTGTCTGCACTGCAGCTATTGCAGCAGCCATGACAGCACTCATCGGGATCTCAAGTTGCAAAAGCAGGATAATTGCCTGTGGTAATAAGTGTGTCAGCCGCTCGACATCGGTATTATTAACATTGCCATTGGCTCCAGGGACAACAATAATTTGATTCTCACCCACCTCATCAACGGCGATCGCTGCTACGCCAGAACTAGCTACTTCATCGACTAATATATAGTCAGTCTGCACTCCAAATGTTTTAAGACTATTAACTAGTTCGCCACCAAAATTGTCTTTACCCACCCGCCCTACCATCTGAGTCGGAACCCCTAGCCTGGCTGTTGCCGCCGCCTGATTCGCCCCTTTGCCGCCTGGTGCAGTAAAGAAGTTTTGCCCTAGCAGCGTTTCACCAGGAACTGGCAACCTGGGTGCTTGAACAACCAAGTCCATATTAATACTGCCAAAAACAATTACTGTTCCGTCTACCCCTTTTTCGTCAAATTCAATCATCTTAATTTTTTAGCCTTGCCGTAGCTTCATTTCAATACAACTGAACGCCAGAAGTTAAAATGAAAGTAATCAAAATCATTGAGGCTTCCTCTCTCAGATTGAATGAGCAAAAAATTGTTTGCTAGCTCTATTTTTATGATAATTGCCGGATGGGGAATAAAGCTTCTACCTGCACCTGTTAAAGCTGAACTACCACCCACTAACAGCTCAATTTTAAGTAGATCTACAAGAATTATTCCCACCAAACAACCGCAATTAGAACTACTCAGTACTGGAACTGAACCCAGGCAGAAACTACGTTTTAGACCTGCGGTTAATGCCAAAGAAACAACAACTCTGACTATTAGCATGGACATTTTAGCAATGTCTATGAATGGCAAACCTTCGCCTAGCTACAAGTTGCCAGCGATTACAATGACAATGGAAACGGTAGTTACTAAAATTGAACCCAACGGTGATATTGACTACGAGTTTTCCTACTCCAACGCGGATTTAGTCGCCGATCCGACAACCTCACCACTGATGCTTGTGGAAATGCGATCGCAAATTAAAAAGCTGGTTGGGCTTCACGGTTCTGGTATTGTGAGTAACCTGGGACAAATGAAGGCTTATAATCTAATCTTACCTGAAGGATTCGATCAAAATACCAAGCAAATGATCGAGCAAATGTCAAACTCCACAGAGCAAATATCTGCCTCAGTGCCCGAACAAGCGATTGGGATTGGAGCTAAGTGGCGGGTTACTTCGTTTCCCGATCGAGGTGGCATAAATTTAGCTCAAGTAGCTACTTACCAATTAGTAACTCGAAGCAACCATCTTGCCACGATCGATATCAATTTAAAACAGCAAGCAACCGCACAGAATCTGACCAAACCAGAGCTAATATCTGGATCTAAATCAACCCTGAAATCTATCAATTCTCAAGGACAAGGACAAATTACTATGGATTTAAACCGATTAATCGGAATTAGTTCCAATATGTCTGTACGTTCTGATATCCAGAACAATGTCAAGTATGCTAATCAAGATTTAACAGTAGACACGCAACTATTAATGCGAATGGCAATTAAGTCTAAATAATTGTCATTTTTTAGTTAGTACAAACACACTGCCTTCGTTACCGCGACCAATTCTTAAATCGTCATCAAGATAGGTAATGTCTAGCCATCCCTGTTGTTCGCGGTTGTCAAGCCCAAAATCAATCGCGGAAAACTTTTTGCCAGCCTCAATTTGCTGCACAAACTCTGCTGGAGACTGGTAGCCAATTAAACGTTGTAAACCAAAAATTGACCGTTCAAATTTAACTTGAACTCGCTGGGCTGAAACTGGCTCAAACCGTGCGACAACACTGACTATTCCTTCAAGATAGGGGACTCCATAAACCTCAGCTATGTTGTAGACGCTAGCAGTTTGGGCGCGGATGCATTGATAAATTTGTCCTAGCTTGAATAATGGCAATAGATCTAAGCCCAATAAACCTTTACTGGTAGTGTAAAGCAGTCGCCAATTGCCATTCAGTAGATCGCTAGCTTCAATTGGGTTGATGGTAGGGTTGTAGTCTTCTAGTTGAGAAATCGCGATCGCGATCGCTTGCTTGTCTCGCTCAGTCGCCAGTAAACCACGATTTTTTCCGGCGATCGCTTCTAAAAGTGCTGCTTTAGGCATTACCCCTTATCTCCTACTGAACCTCAGATCAATCTTCTGTGAATTTGGTACCATAGTTCTTATAAGTTTTTTGACGGTTCTATTCACTATGATCAAATCTCCACTGCGGGAAGAACCGCGCGAACAAAGGGCTGGCGTAATTCGCTCCAAGCACGAGTCTTCATTGATAGACTGGTTAGAGGCGAATGGTCGGATGGTACCACGAGATAATCAAGAGCCTGTCTACACAGAAGAAGAAGCAGAAATTTCTGGATTGATCGATCCCGAAGATCTAACTTACGATCTCGGCGATGATGACGAACCAGATTTATCAGAAGATTAACAGTAAAGATGATAGCTTGATCCAAGTGGTCGTGAGTAGACGGGAAATTTTGTGGAAGCTAAGTCATCTGAATCGTCATTCAATCTTTCTGGTAGCAATCTGCTTCTGCTGCTGGGTTGCGGATTAAGTGTAGCGGCACTAACTCTTGATTGGAAAGCAAATCGCTTACCTTGGCTTTTTCCATCGCTAACTCTGCCCTTTTTTATCTGTGCTTTAGTAACGGCAGGGCTGGGATATTGGGTAGTACCGCTCCTCCAACAGCTAAAAACTGGGCAAGTGATTCGCGAAGATGGTCCCCAAAGTCACTTAAAAAAGGCAGGCACTCCGACAATGGGCGGGGTGTTTTTTGTGCCGGTGGCGGTGGCAGTTGCTCCAGTATGCTCTGGCTTTGCTCCAGAGGTAGTTGCTGTCTGTTGTCTCACATTTGGGTATGGGTTGATTGGCTGGCTAGATGATTGGCAGATTCTACGCCGCAAGTCAAACAAAGGAATTTCACCCCGGACAAAATTAGCAATGCAAATTGGTTTTGCTGCACTTTTTTGTCTGTGGCTATTCTGGAATCAAGGGGACACAATAACGACAATTACCTTACCCTTTGTTTCCCTTCCTTTGGGGCTGCTGTTTTGGGCTTTAGCGATCTTTGTCCTAGTCGCAGAGAGTAACGCTACCAACTTGACTGACGGCGTTGATGGATTAGCCGCCGGAACTGGTGCGATCGCTCTACTAGGATTGGGGGCAGTGGTTGATTCTACCTCGCCTGGATTGATGATTTTCTGTGCTGGTATGAGTGGCAGTTGTCTAGGCTTCTTAGTGCATAATCGTAACCCCGCCCGCGTTTTTATGGGAGATACTGGTTCCCTAGCTCTAGGAGGAGCCTTAGCTGCTGTAGGCTTACAAACTGACACTCTAGCGACGCTATTTATCCTGAGCGGGATATTCTTTATTGAAACCCTCTCCGTTATGGCTCAAGTAGGCTACTATAAAGCCACCAAAGGTCCAGATGGGATTGGCAAGCGGCTATTTAAAATGGCTCCCCTACACCATCATTTTGAACTTTCTGGTTGGTCAGAAACGCAGGTGGTAGGGACTTTTTACCTACTTGGTGGTGTTCTAGCTCTTTTGTGTTTACTGCTCATAAAGTAAGCGGTTAGGGATAGAAACCTAACTGGGGTAATCCTAAAGTTTCTTCCCAACCCATCATAATGTTTAAACACTGGAGTGCTTGACCTGCTTGTCCTTTAAGTAAGTTATCGATTGCTGACATCACAATCACTCTTCCAGTCCGGGAGTCAACTTCAATCCCGATGTAGCAGAGATTGCTACCGCAAGCCCACTTGGTTTGGGGATAAACGCCGCCTTCGCATATAGTTACCCAAGGACAATTGCGGTAGAAGGCATTGTAGATTGTGATCAAATCCTCTCGCTCTAAACCAGGATCGCGGAGAGTGGCATAAACAGTCGCTAAAATGCCGCGTGGCATGGGGATCAGGTGCGGCGTGAATTGCACCATCACTTTATGACCAGATAAATTACTACAAATCTGCTCAATTTCTGGGGTATGACGGTGATGAGCAACGCCATAGGCTCCTAGAGAGTTGTCTGCCTCAGCTAGCAATAGCCCAATTCTAGCTTGCCTGCCGCCTCCAGAAGTGCCAGATTTAGCATCAATAATGGCAGTCTCTGGTAAGACTAAACCCTGCTTTAGTAGCGGTGAGAGTGCCAACAAACTAGCGGTAGGATAGCAACCGGCACAGCCAATTAACTGACTTTCCGCAATGCGATCGCGGTACAGTTCTGGTAACCCATAGACAGCTTTAGCTGCCACGTCGCCATCTGTTCGCTCTTTGCCATACCAAGCAGTGTAAGTTTCCAGATCGCTAAATCGATAATCGGCTGAAAGATCGAGTACCTTACATCCTTTTTGCAGCAGCGTCGGTGCCATCTCGCAAGCCAACCCATTTGGCAGCGATAGAAACACTACTTCGCAACGTTCCGCAATCATTTCTGGTTCTACCGACTCGATTGGCTGGCGAACGCGATGAGCTAAGTGGGGGTAAAGACTGGCAAAAGACTTGCCCGCACTACTCTCGCCTCCCAAATAAGCCAGTTCCAGTTTAGGGTGATCCATTAAAAGTCGGACCAGTTGCACCCCACCGTAGCCCGAAGCGCCAACAATGCCAACTGGCACTCGTCCTGTGTCGCCCATGCTTTAAAATCCTTGCAAAGCTTTTGGTTGCTGAAAACAGTTTAACTTTCGCTGCATTATAGTACTAAAAATCAAAATTGGCGGGAAGAACTTTTCCCCTTGCCCTGTTTCCAATCAAGCTACAATTAGAAGCAAGCATACTTTAAAAAACTTTACAGTTTCTTGTACTTGAACTTATCTGTGGAATCGCTTAAAACCACTCCAAACCAATCTTCTCAGTTTGACTCAATTGATGCCGCCATCGCAGATTTGAAAGCTGGTCGCTGTGTGGTAGTAGTGGATGATGAAAATCGGGAAAATGAAGGCGACTTAATCTGCGCCGCCCAATTTGCCACACCCGACATGATTAATTTCATGGCAGTGCAAGCGCGGGGGTTAATCTGTTTGGCAATGACGGGCGACCGTTTGGATGAAATCGACCTCCCTCTAATGGTTAGCAACAATACAGACAGCAATCAGACTGCCTTTACTGTCAGTATTGATGCTGCCCCCTACCTGGGGACCACAACAGGCATCTCAGCAGAAGACCGCGCCCGTACTATTCAAGTTGCGATCGATCCAGTCACAAAACCCAACGATTTACGCCGTCCTGGTCATATTTTTCCCATCCGGGCAAGAGAGGGGGGCGTTTTGAAACGGGCAGGTCACACAGAGGCTGGTGTTGATTTAGCTCAATTAGCTGGGTTGTATCCAGCAGGTGTGATTTGTGAAATTCAAAACTCAGACGGATCGATGGCTCGATTGCCACAGTTACTGGAATATGCCCAAATTCACCAACTGAAAATTATTAGTATTGCGGATTTGATCGGTTACCGCCTACAGCACGAGCGGTTTGTCTGTCGCGAAACTATTGCGAATTTGCCCAGTCAGTTTGGTCTATTTCAAATATATGGTTATCGTAACACGCTAGATAATTCTGAACATGTTGCCATTGTTAAGGGAGATCCCGAAGAGTTTCAAGACCAGCCTGTGATGGTGCGGATGCATTCAGAGTGTTTAACTGGTGATGCTTTGGGTTCTTTACGCTGCGACTGCCGGATGCAACTGCAAGCAGCGATGAAAATGATGGAAAATGCAGGTCAAGGGGTTGTGGTTTACCTGCGGCAAGAAGGGCGGGGAATTGGTCTGATCAATAAGTTGAAGGCTTACTCATTGCAGGATATGGGACTGGATACAGTAGAAGCGAACGAACGCTTGGGTTTCCCCGCCGACTTACGGGACTACGGTGTAGGCGCTCAAATTCTCAACGATTTGGGAGTTAAGAAGATTCGCCTGATTACAAATAATCCGCGAAAAATTGCTGGGCTTAAAGGTTATGGGTTAGAAGTAGTAGACCGAGTGCCATTACTAATCGAAGCTACTTTCTACAACTCTACCTATCTAGCAACAAAAGCCGAAAAGCTGGGGCATATGCTGTTGCAGACGTATCTCGTAACAGTGGCAATTCACTGGCAAGATGAACCGCAATCAGTCACGGAACGCTACGAGCGGTTAGAAAAAGTGCGACGTTTAGCAGAAAACCACGATCTATTGTTGCAGGAAGAAGCGCGACCATTAGCGATCGCTTTATTTGGTAAACCCTCTTTAACTTTTCACCTCGGTTTAGATCAACCTGGTGTCGCGGCAGTAGATTGGTATCAACAGCCGACTCATCCTTACGTCAAAGCGATCGCCCAAATTCTAGATGATTTGAGTGCCTGGAAATTTCTCTCTCGTCTAGAATTTCTCGTTTCTCCTGGTGTAGATCCCCTCACTAGTCTGCAAGTCCAATTAGATCGGCAGTCCTTAAGCGCTGACACGCTGCCCTCGTCAGTTTGCCAGCACTTAGAAACGCAAAAAATATACAGTTTTGGCGATCCTAATGAACTTCTGTAGCGACAACGTTACTGGCGTAGCACCGGAGATTATGTCAGCTTTAGTTGCTGTTAATGAAGGTGCCGCCGTGCCCTACGGCGATGATGCTTGCACTGGGCGACTAGAGGCAAAATTCTCAGAATTATTTGAGACTGATGTCGTTGTCTTTCCCGTTGCCACCGGATCGGCAGCAAACTCTATTGCCTTGTCTGTTATGGCACCCCCCTATGGTGCAATTTACTGTCACGCAGGTGCCCATATCAATCAGGATGAGTGTGGCGCACCAGAGTTTTATACAGGTGGCGCTAAGTTGATAGATATTCCTGGCGAGGAAGGTAAACTTAGTGCTGCCGACTTAGCAGTAATGTTGGCTAAAGCTGGTGCAGGTGTTGTTCATCACGTACAGCCAGCAGTCGTTAGCCTGACTCAAGCAACAGAATTAGGCACAGTCTACAAAGTAGCGGAAGTCTGCCAAATTGCTGAAGTCGCTGGTGAATATGGCTTAACCTTGCACATGGATGGTGCCCGATTTGCTAATGCAGTAGTTAGTCTAGACTGCTCCCCCGCCGACATTACCTGGCGAGCTGGAGTTGACGTTTTATCTTTTGGGGCGACGAAAAACGGCGCAATGGCAGCAGAAGCTGTGATATTTTTCGATCGCGCATTGGCACAAACATTTAGTTATCGTCGCAAGCGGGGCGGGCATCTGTTCTCTAAAATGCGATTTTTATCGGCTCAGCTTGAGGCTTATATTAGTAACGAGTTGTGGTTGAATAATGCTAGTCATGCTAATAGAATGGCAGCCAAGTTAGCAGTCGGACTCAAAGCACTGCCGGAGGTACAACTTTGCGCTCCTGTAGAAGCCAATGAAATTTTTGTGCGACTTCCGGAAATTCTGATAGAAGGCTTACTTGCCGAAGGATTTCGCTTCTACCGTTGGGAACAAGAGGAAAATAGTACAGTAGTTAGGTTAGTGACTGCCTTCGATACCAAAGAAGAAGATGTTGTGGCTTTTTTGGCAGCAGCTCAAACTGCCTTGGCGCATTCTAGAGTAGAGCCAGTGGTTAGCAGAAAGCTGGAGCTAATATAACTAAGTCAGGCTTAATTTGAATAAGCGCGATCGCCAAATCGCGCCCAGAACTCAAGTTCCAGGCGTGTGACACAGATTGAAATCAAGCAACGGTACGTGCCAACAATACTGGGCAGGTGGCATGAACCCGGACATAATCCGACAAAGAAGTACCGATTAGTCGATCTATATCAACAAAACTCCTAGCAATTGAGGGGCGGCGATCGGGTGAGCCTAACATTAATAAGTCTACATCCATCTCTTCTGCCAACCGACAAATCTCTTCGGCGGGTTTGCCACTCTTCGTAATACACTGAGGCTGAACGCCCTGTTTTTTTGCCTCTACCACTGCCTGCATCAAAATCGAATTTTTATCAGCCGCAGACACTTCACTAGGTTTGCCACTTAAATCTTTGTTAACATTAACTAAAATTAATTGACCTCCCTTGATATCTTGTAAGAGAAATAGTGATAGCTTCAAACACTGTTTTGCCGCATCAGAACCATCTATTGCTACCATAATTCGTTTAATTCTCTTAACATAGATATCGTCTTTTACGAGCAACATTGGGCGAGAGGACAACTGAAAAACGTACTGACTCACTGAGTTGGCTAAAATTGACTGCAAGCGCTTTAGCCCCCGCGAACCCATAACGATCAAATCAGCATCGATTTCATCGGCTACCTGACAAACCACATCTTTAGGTTCGCCTTGACGCAGAATGGCAGAAACATTGCTTGGATTTAAGTTCAAAGACTGAATCGCATTTGCCAGAATCTTACCGCCCTCTTCCCACTTGGTTGTCATCACCTGGGCTGTAGTTTGGGGAGGAACTACGTGTAAAACTGTAACAGATGCTCGTTGCAGCGATGGTAAATGATCCAAAGCTTTGAGCATTTCCTCTGTATGCCCTAATCCAGAGACAGCCAACAAGATTTTTTTTATCATCGCATTACCTCGTTAAGTTAGTTCTCAGTAGTAAATGAGTGTTTTTTGATTAAGCCTACGATCTAATTTTGCTGGATAAATTTAACGGTTTACCGTTTGCATTTAGGAATCGTAATATATAAGAAATTAAGTTTAATCATTAGTAAATTCTATTAAGAACCTGCTCTATTTTAATCAGACAGGCTCATTACAAACGACAAAGCAGCGATCGCTTCTTATTTAAGAGGACATTACTCAGGCAGTTCACCAAAACGCTCTCGATAACGAGCGAGTAGAGCCTCTATTTGCTGAGCTTGCTCTTGGGCTTGTTGCGCTCGCTCTTGGGCTTGTGCTGCTCGTGACTCAGCTTGCTGCCGAGCTTCAACTTCTACCTGCAGTGCTGCCGCCAGCTCCTCTGGAATTAATAGCTTTTCTCCCGAATTTCGGTAAAAACTTATTACTTCCCCCTCTACTGCTAAGCGTAGTTGTAACGGTTCGCTGCGACTATCTGTTATCAGTTCGTAACTCTCTCCTCGGAGGCGATAGCCCCGCAACTGCTCTTTTATCCACTCGCCTTTGGGATCGAATAACCAGTATTCTTGCACCTCTAGCTGCTCGTACAAAGTTTTTTTGAAGTTGGCGTCTTGCTCTTGAGTCTTTTTAGAAGTCATCTCGAAAGTTACTTTTGGTACTTGACGTTCTTCCCAAATTTTGTAATTATCCCTTCCTCCTGGCGGCACATCAAAAATAACCATTACATCCGGAGCAACTCGCAATTTGGGAAAGCCTTGAGCGTAATACAAAAACTGATTGGCTAACACTGTCGCCTGACGATCTTTGAGATATTGACGTAAAACCTCCAATGTCGTTAGTAGGACATAAAAATGAGTATAAGTTTCTGCCACTGGTTCACCGTCAGCGCTTGGGTAGAAGGGTTGAGATGATTGAGTGGATGTAATCATAGCATTTAGGGGTGTTAAGCAATATCAGGAGGTAACGGGTTAGAGCGATCGCTCGATGCAGGCGGGTATTTTTTCAACTGAAATTGAATTAAATTTTCGACATCGGCACGTTGGATTTCGGTGCCAGTAGTAGAGTCGCCTGGTGTTTCAAAGAAGATAATACTATCAACTGATTCTAAAGCAGACATCTGGAACAAAATGTGAGTAACGGGAATAGGAACAGCAATAATTTGCTCAAGTCCAGATGAGTGAGAAACTGGAATATCTTTTAATGTAGGGAAGGCATAGATAATCTGTTTCTCTACATTTGGATGATGACGATTGCTCAATGTTGTCAATACCCAATCTTGCTCCAAGGTTTGCAGAATATAGTACTGGGAGTGGCGTAACTTTTTTGCCAGTAACTTGAGTCCAGGAGCGATCGCAGCGATCGCTTGCGGCATGATGCCATCTTGAGGGGCATTGTCAATCAGCACTTGGAGCTGTTCATCTAAATCCATATCGAATCTGAAGAATTTGCCATTACTCCCATCGTGCCTGATTTTTGCCGTTTATGTGAGATCCACTAGTTGATTTGGGCACTCTAGTAGTGGCTATGCATAATTAACAGATATCTTATATGTCTAACTCCTCCAGGGTAGGTGTGCTGGAAACGGGGAAGCGATCGCTACCTTGGTATCAAAGGCAGATGGCAGCAGCACCATCACTAGAAGTGGAAGACTCAATGCTGTTACGGGTACTGGTGCAGGCACTAGTAATAGTCGGAATCGTAGCAACCGATATTGCGGCTCAAACTCTCAACAGTATTTGGGCTGTGCCGCTCAGCCTTGTAGGTGCAACCTGGAGTTGGCGCAGCCGCAGAGAGCGCAACGTCTCAGTCAAGTTCTGTATTGCGATTGGCATGTTAATCGCTTTAGGCGCATTTTTTGGACACTTGTTAGGTGCAACTAATGACACGCGCTTAGTATTAGCAGAACTATTAATTCAACTTCAGGTACTCCATAGCTTCGATTTACCCCGTCGCAAGGACTTGGGTTATTCCACGGTAATCGGGCTAATTTTACTCGGTGTTGCCGGAACCTTAAGTCAGACGTTAGCCTTCGCTGTGGTGTTACTGCTATTTTTGGCGATCGCACTACCAGTATTAGTCCTAGATTATCGCTCACGACTGGGCTTACCTAAATTAGCCACCAAAAAACCCTCACATAAGGCTGATTTTTCACCAATTTCTCTCCGGCGTTTAAGTCTTTTCTTCCTGGCGATTTTGGGGAGCGGGCTGATCGTTTTTGCCGTCTTGCCCCGATTTCCAGGCTATCAATTAAAGACGTTTCCTGTCAGTCACGACATTAAAATTGAGGGCAAGTTCGATGGACGCAGCATCCTTAACCCTGGCTATGTCCATCAAGGTAATACTGGTAGCAGTGGTACTCTTAGCGGTACTAGTCAAGAGCCAACGGGAAAACCAGGGCAGATCGACAACACATTTTATTACGGGTTTAACAGCAAAATCAACCAGAATCTCCGGGGCGAAATGAAGCCCAAGGTGGTGATGCGGGTAAGATCGCAGATTGAGGGATTTTGGCGAGTACTGGCATTCGATCGCTACACAGGCAAAGGATGGGAAGTTTCTCGCAACGAACAGGCTCAGATTCTCAAACGTTCATCTTGGAATTACCAATTTTTTCTGCCGTCACCACTCTCGATCGATCGTACCCAGGAAGTAGTGCAAACCTACACAGTAGTGTCAGAATTACAAAATCTAGTGCCAGCTCTATCCTACCCCAAGGAAATCTACTTTCCCACACCAGTGATGGCAATTGATGCCGAAGGTGGTTTGCGATCGCCAACCGGATTGTCAGAAAATCTCACCTACACAGTAATTTCTACAGTACCTTACCGCGATCGCAGTCGTCTGAACTTAGCGACAACTGTATATCCCCAAAATATCCAGCAATACTATCTGCAAATCCCTCCACAAATTGCCGCTAAAATCAGACAACGCACCCAAGAAATTTTATCTACCTCACCCAACCCTCTGAGTTCTACTTACGAGCAGGCACTATTTCTCGCACAACACCTGAAGCAGACGTACACCATCGCCGCCAATCCTTTAGCCTTACCCTACCTACGTGAAGATGAAGACTTGGTTGAGGCTTTCTTATTCAAATACAAAGGAGGATATCCAGATCACTTCTCCACTACCTTGACAGTAATGCTGCGTTCTATCGGCATCCCAGCGCGGCTAGTTGCAGGCTTTGCTCCAGGCGCTTTTAATCCTTTTACAGGTTTTTATGTTGTTCGCAACACTGATGCTTATGCAATGACTGAAGTGTATTTCCCGCAATTTGGTTGGTTTACCTTCGATCCAATTCCAGGGCACGAACTGATTCCACCCTCAATTGAAGAAACCCAAACCTTCAGCGTCTTACAACAAATCTGGAAGTGGGTAGCGGGATGGTTGCCTTCCCCGATAGCTGGTTTTCTGAATATTGTAGTGGGAGCGATTTTTGGCTGGATAGCAGGCGCGATCGCTTGGTTTCTAGCTTTATTTTCTCAAGGCTGGGTAGGCACACTGACAGCTCTCATCGTCGCAACTGTTTTCGCCTTTCTCTGTTGGCTAAGTTGGAGCCAGTGGCGGCAGTGGCGCGATCGCTCCTCTTTAGCCAAACTACCACCAATGGAAAGCCTTTATCAACGGATGCTGCGCTGGGTAGAACACAAAGGTTTTCGCAAACACCCAGCCCAAACACCTCTAGAATATGCCAAAGTGTCATATCAAAACTTCTCTCCAGCAACAGCAGAGGTAGTTGACGAGATTTGTCAAGCTTATGTTAGCTGGCGCTATGGAAGTTTGACTCCCGATTTATCTAAACTCAGACGCAGATGGCAGGAGATGAAAAAGACTCACAAGTAATTTTAGAAGTGCGATCGCATCACATAAAAGGTATATTCTAGATCGACTCACATTTAAGAGCATCGTTCCTACGGAAATGAGTCTAGTTTCTTGGGGATAAAACATCAGTAGTTTTAATTGGGAAAATATAAATGGATAAATCAATCTCGTCAATCGCTACAATCTTGTCAACTTCATTAATTTTGGCGATCGCCACTCCAACCGTTGCACAAACTAGTATCTCTTCACAGCAAAATATTAACACTGATATAGAACTACTTAGAACGGACGTTAGAGCAGCAAAGAGTGATATTATTGCCAGAACTCTGAATTTAACCGAAGCTCAATCGGCTGCTTTTTGGCCAGTTTATCGAGGCTATGAATATGAGTTTAGCAGAATCATCGATCAAAAAATTCAATTAATCCAAATCTATGTTCATAATTACGACAACTTACCAGAAGATAAAGCGAAGCTGTTAGTAGAAAAATCATTTCAACTGGATGACCAAACAACGAATTTAAAGAGAAAGTATTTTAAAGAGTTTAGAAAAGTTTTACCTTTAAATACTGTCGCACGATTTTTTCAAGTTGAAAATCAGATAGATCGGTTGATCGAATTACAGATAACTAGTGAATTACCCCTGGTTAAATAAGTCGAATACAGCCAGATTAGATCAAAAAATCGAACACTCCGATCTAATCCACTAACCACTCTATTTGCAAACGCTCGATCGCCTCTTCTTTTGCCTTGGCTTCCACCTCAATCCAAGGAGTATCCCGGTAGCAACTGGGCATATCAGTGATGAAGTCACTATGCTGTCTGTCGGCAAAAGCTGACTGTCCGTTAGAAATATGGACTAATTGCCACTCTGGATGTAACCAAGTCGATCGTGCGGCGGCAAACATTTCAGCGACACTCGGCTCTTCATAGCTGCTCAGGTGTTCGTGACAGACATGATGGTGAGCGTCGAAAACCATCGGCACCCCAGTGCGATCGCAGGCTTCGAGAATTTCAGATGCACTATAAGCATATTCATCATTTTCTAAAGTCAAGCGGCTCTTAATCTCTTCTGGTAACTGATTAATTACCTGCACAAGTTGCTCTGTCCTTTGAGATTTACCACCATGTATATTCATTAATGCCCAAGGCGATCGCGCTAACCCTAGCAAGTCAAATGTCTGCGCGTGCCGCTCCAAAATTTTAATACTGGTGTCTACTACTTGAGGCGAATCGGAACTCAAAACGACAAATTGATCTGGGTGCAACACTAATCGGATACCTAATTCTTGCGATCGCTGCCCGATACAGCCCAACTCAGCACTCATTTCTATTAATATCTGCGCTCCCACTCCATCTTCCAAATCGCAAAGTGGAAACAATCCTGAAGGTAGGCGGTAAAGCTGAATGTTGTGCTGCTGGCAAAAAGTCAATGCATCATGTAGTTGTTGAAGATTATCAGCATAAATTTGCCTGAGAGCTATTTCGCGCTCTGACTCACTTTTCTTCAAATAATACGTGCGCGTGGTAGTACGGAAGCGTACTGCTTTTGATGAGGTAACGCATACCAAGCCCAAGTGTGGAGATTCTTTTTGCAACGTTTGTCCACGCATCGGACTTTATCCTTTTACCAACTTAATCGACACTTTTTATTTAAATAGGTTTATTGGGCAGTGAGAAGTACCTAGAGGAAGAGTTGGAGTTTGGGCTGAACTTCTTTGCTAAAATGCAACCGACAACTAGGGCGTTTCAGGCGGTTTGATCTGATGGATTATCGAGAAGCAGGTGTTGATGTTGAGGCAGGTAGAGCATTTGTTGAGCAGATTCGCCACCTAGTTAGTAGTACCTATCGATCTGAAGTTATCGGTGGGCTGGGTGGTTTTAGCGGCTGCTTCCAATTGCCATCTGGGTATCGAGAACCAGTTTTAGTTTCCGGTACTGATGGCGTAGGCACAAAGCTAAAACTGGCGCAAGTCCTTAACTGCCATCACACTATTGGAATTGATTTAGTCGCGATGTGTGTCAACGATGTACTGACATCAGGAGCAGAGCCGCTGTTTTTCCTGGATTACTTGGCAACTGGCGCTCTCAATCCACAGCAGTTGACTGAGGTAGTAGCTGGGGTTAGTCAAGGATGTCAGTTAGCTGGGTGTGCCTTGTTGGGAGGAGAGACAGCAGAAATGCCTGGTTTTTATCAGTCGGGCGAGTATGACTTAGCTGGATTTTGCGTCGGAATAGTGGAAAAAAGTAAGCTTTTAGATGGTTCTCAGGTACAAGTGGGCGACGTAGTAATTGGATTAGCCAGCGCTGGCGTTCATAGCAATGGCTTTAGCTTAGTCCGGAAAATTGTTGATGAGTGCGGCTACTCTTGGAGCGATCGCCCTGCCTTCAGTCATCCTCAGAGCTTGGGAGAGGCTTTCTTAACCCCGACACGAATCTACGTCAAACCTGTTCTCGCGGCACTACAAGCTGGATTAGAAATTCACGCGATGGCTCACATTACTGGTGGTGGTTTGCCAGAAAATTTATTTAGATGTCTTGGAGCGAATCAATCAATCCGAATTGAGCCTGACAGTTGGGTTGTTCCTCCAATATTTGAGTGGTTAGCTGAGGCTGGTTCAGTCGATCGCTTGGCAATGTTTGATACATTTAATATGGGTGTCGGGTTTGTCTTGCTCGTACCACCAACTGCAGCCGAGTCAACAATCAAGTGGTTTGAATCACAGAACATTCCTGCTTATGCAATTGGTGAGGCGATCGCTGGCACTGGTTCGATCGGAATACCTTAAGAACCCTCTAAGCTAATAATAAAATGCAGCAATTGTCTTTGTTTCCAGAAATACTTAATTCTTACTCAAGCAATGCCAACTGGTTTCAAGAACTCCTGACTACTCTTGAGGTAAAACAAGAAGCAGGATGGACTGACTCTTTTGGTAAATCTCTCCGTAAATGGCTGCAACAACAAGGTATTACCCCAGTTAAAACACTTAGCTTGTTTTCTGGCGGTGGTGGACTAGATATTGCGTTTCACGATTCTGGATTTGAAATAGTCCAGATGGTTGAATTGGAGGCTAAATATATTCAGACACTAAGGAGAAATTCTCAACCAGGAAAATGGCTAGAGGGTTCTAATCCACTATGTATTGACATCAAAGACTATTCACCTAATCCCAATCTTAAAGTAGATTTCATTATTGGAGGTCCACCGTGTCAAACCTTTTCTGCGGCTGGACGCAGGGCGGCTGGAGTATCTGGAACAACGGACGCTAGGGGAATACTATTTCAAGAATATGTTCGTATTCTTAAATTAGTGCAACCTAAAGGATTTTTATTTGAGAATGTATATGGAATTATTGGGGCAAATCGAGGAGAAGCATGGCAAGAAATTCAACAAGCTTTTCAAGAAGTTGGGTATGACATTTACTTTCGCATTCTAGATGCTGCTGATTATGGTGTTCCTCAGCATCGTGAGCGTTTATTTATTGTCGGTTTGAGACAGGGAAAGTATTTATTTCCATATCCTACTCACGGTCCTGATTGCCTTGATGATCAACCTTACCACTCGGCAGCAGAAGCTGTAAAAGGTGCTGAAGTATCAATTGAACCTGGTTTAGGTGGACGTTTTGGTAATTTACTTGAAGATATTCCACCAGGACTTAACTACAGTTTCTATACAAAGGAAATGAGTTATCCTAATCCAATTTTTAGTTGGAGATCTAAATTTTCTGATTTCCTCTACAAAGCAGATCCAGATACTCCAGTGCGAACAATAAAAGCTCAAGGTGGGCAATATACTGGTCCCTTCAGTTGGGAAAATCGTAAATTCTCACTATCTGAATTAAAGCGTTTACAAACTATTCCTGATGACTATGAGATAGTCGGTAATAGACAAGTTGCTATTGAGCAAATCGGTAATTCTGTTCCTCCTCAATTGGGAAGAATTTTAGCTCTTAGCATTTTAGATCAAGTAATAAATGTTGAATTGCCTTTCAAAATAGCTTATCTACCTCAAGAAAAAAAATTAGGTTTCAGACATCGCAAGAGAAAATTAACAGAAGTCTATTTTCAAAAAGCCCAAGCTGCGATTGATGAACTATCTAAGAAAGGAAAAATTACAGCCTTAGCTCATTCTAATTACCAGGATAAGGGAAAATGTATAAAATTCTTATCCGCAGATAATTTCTCATGGACAAATGAACAATTTTCTGAGTCTGTAAAGATTTACTTGAATTATGATTTAGATAATTCTTCTTGGGCGATTGCAGCGAGTATTGATGGTAATTGGGAGAAGCCAGATCAATTTGTTATTGATGTATGTCCCTCATGTGGTTACGATGAGTGGGTTCTTGGTACAAACTCAGTTAAGCTTTATGCTAAAGATCTGGATGCAAAAGTATTCACATCTCTTTGGAAAGCTTTTGAGGAAAAGTTAAATGAGGCTACAGGCAAGGCAGATTTAGTGCAGCTATCTGGTTACTATCAGTACAGCGCTCGCATCAGTGGAGTAATAAACTTCTATGCTAAGTCGAAAGTTGATTCATTTTGGCGTGTAGTTCAATGTGTAGTAAGATGTATCGGCACTGCTGCTCAACTTAAAGCAAAAGAATTTGCCCAAAAGTGGGGTGTGAAAGAAGAAAACATATTTTTCTACCTTCAGTCCTTAAGATCTATGGGATACGAAGTTAGAAGCCACAATACAAATCCACAGATTCCCGTAGGTGAGTATCTAATCCCTTATGCCTTCCCCACGTTAAATCCGAAGAGCGTGCAACTTCATAAAACTTTATAGCGATCCTATGAGTGAATTACACTTGAGAGTCTATGCAAATAGGAGCGAATTGATTCTTCCTGATGGAACAATTCAAGGATTTCAGGAAGGAGGAATGAATCAAGCGGCAAAGATACGGTATAGAAAAATAGCAGTAGAGCTTTCTAACGGTTATTTAGAAGCAAAAATATTAGCCTGTAGAGATCAATCGAACTTTTAGAGAATAGACAAATAGTAGAATCTTGGGATGCCAAGTATGGCAAATCATATTTACGAGATGAGATTGAAGAATTAACAGAAAAATTAGAAGTACATCCTGCTGTTCAACGAGCTGGCTTTGTGACAAGTATTGAGACTAAGCGACTTGATGAATTAAAACCTAGATGTCAAGAGATCGAGGATATATACGGGATATCCCTAGAAATCCTTAATTTTGATCAATGGGTTGAAAGACAGTTTGAACGTGCTTTAGTAGATGCAAGCATATCAGAGCAGGAACTTGCTACAGGTTGGATTACAGCATATACAGAATCTTTGGCACAACAGCGTAGAAACATTGCATCAATTGATGAGCCTTGCTACCAATGGCTTCTGACGCTGAACAAAATTTTCACACAGGAACTACCTGTATAGGGCATCGGAAAGAAAATAATAAGTTGAGATATTTCTCAACCCTCACCACACTACACCCCGCTCTATGACTGGTATCCGACCGAAAAAAAACAGAATGTGATAAGATTGTAATATATTCAATCGCCATTTATAACTGAGCCGAATATATTGCCCTTTTTGGGTTCTATCTGCCAAAATTTCGGTATTTTTGGAGTTTTTCGATCGTATGACCTTTTCCCAAGAACGGATTATTAGCATAGATCTGCGAAACGAGATGTCGCGGTCGTACCTGGAATACGCTATGAGCGTAATTGTCGGTCGGGCGCTTCCAGATGCCAGAGATGGTCTCAAGCCAGTACACCGACGCATCCTTTACGCGATGCATGAGCTGGGGCTGGTACCAGATAGACCGTTTCGTAAGTGCGCCCGTGTGGTGGGAGAAGTACTGGGTAAATATCACCCCCACGGTGACACTGCAGTATACGACGCTTTAGTCCGGATGGCGCAAGACTTCTCCATGCGATCGCCGTTGATTAACGGGCATGGAAACTTTGGCTCGGTAGACAACGATCCACCCGCCGCAATGCGATATACCGAATGTCGCTTGCAATCTCTGACTAGCGATGCCCTACTACAAGACATCGAATCAGAAACTGTAGACTTTACCGATAACTTCGATGGTTCTCAACAAGAACCGATAGTACTACCAGCTAGGATTCCTCAGTTGTTGCTCAACGGCTCCTCTGGAATTGCTGTGGGCATGGCAACCAATATTCCGCCACACAATTTGGGTGAGCTGATTGACGGATTAGTCGCGTTAATTCACAATCCTGAGATCACAGATCTTGAGTTGATGCATCATATCCCTGGTCCCGACTTTCCTACAGGGGCGCAGATATTAGGTACAACTGGGATTCGAGAAGCCTTTACCACTGGTCGTGGTTCGATCGTCATGCGCGGTGTAGCTGGGATCGAAACCATTGAACAACGAGGTCGTCCCGAACGAGAAGCGATTATCATCACCGAGCTACCTTACCAAACTAATAAGGCGGCACTGATTGAGAAAATTGCCGAGATGGTGAACGAAAAACGGCTGGAGGGGATTGCAGACATTCGAGACGAGAGCGATCGCGATGGAATGCGAATTGTCATTGAACTCAAGCGCGATGCCTATCCTCGCGTTGTCTTGAATAACCTCTACAAGCAGACACCCCTACAAGCAAACTTTGGGGCAAACATGCTGGCTTTGGTGAATGGAGAACCTCAGCTACTCACGCTCAAGCAATTCCTCAGTGTCTTTCTCGATTTTCGCATTGAGGCGATTACCAGACGGACAAGATATCAATTGCGTAAAGCCGAGGAGCGGGATCATCTACTCCAAGGTCTACTGATTGCGCTGTTAAACCTAGACGCAATCATCAGTATGATCCGCCGTGCTGCTGACACACCTACAGCGCGACAAGAGCTGATGAATTCTTACGGACTATCTGAAGCGCAAGCAGATGGAATTTTGCAGATGCAACTACGCCGTCTGACAGCTTTAGAGGCAGATAAGATTCAATCGGAACATGAAGATTTGCAGACGCAGATTGCCGACTTGCAAGACATTTTGGCACGGCGCGATCGCATCTTGGAAATTATTGAGACCGAAATCACTCAGATCAAAACTACTCATGCAACACCGCGACGCACAACGATTGAACTAGCGGAAGGTGAGTTTAATGACTCCGATCTGATTGCTAATGAGAAAGCGGTGATTTTATTGACAGAGCATGGCTATATTAAACGGATGCCAGTCAACACTTTTGAAGCTCAAAGCCGTGCAACTCGTGGCAAGGCAGGAGCGCGTGTCAAAGAGGATGATGGAATTGAGCATTTCTTGACCTGCTGTGACCACGACAGCGTTTTATTCTTTAGCGATCGCGGTGTAGTCTACTGCCTCAAAGCCTATCAAATCCCAGCTAGTACTCGCACTAGTTTAGGGGTACCGATTGTGCAAATGTTACCCATCCCTAGAGATGAGAAAATCACCTCCATTGTGCCAGTAAGTGAGTTCACGAGTGATGAATATTTGGTGATGCTGACGAGAGGAGGCTACATCAAGAAAACAGAATTAGCAGCCTTCAGCAACATTCGGGCAAATGGGTTAATTGCAATTTGCCTAGAAGAAGGCGATCAACTTCGATGGGTGCGGCGTGCCAGAGTGGAAGATAGTATTCTCATTGGCTCTCGTCTAGGCATGGCAATTCACTTCAGAACCAATCACGATCAACTGCGTCCGTTGGGACGAGCCACCCGTGGAGTGAGAGCCATGAAACTGCGCGATGGTGACGAACTAATTGGCATGGATATCCTGCCCAGTTCAATTCTTGCCAATTTAGCCACAGTTGAAGCAGATGCCATAGAACCTGACATTGAAGATATTGAAGTTGAAGAGAGCGAAACTGAAGATGAAATCGCTGTCCAAAACAGTCAAGGACCATGGGTTTTAATCATTACGATGGGTGGTTACGGCAAACGAGTCCCAGTTTCCCAATTCAAGCTGTACAATCGAGCAACCAAGGGAAAAATTGCCACTAAATTCAAGCCGCGTAAGTTCAAGGACCAATTAGCAGCCATCCATATCGTCAACGAAGAGGATGAATTGATGATTGTCACTAGTCGCGGCATTATTATCCGCCAAGCAGTCGATGCAATTTCTCCTCAATCTCGGACAGCAACCGGAGTGCGAGTGCAGCGTTTAGACGAAGATGACGCGATCGCTGCTGTAGCCTTGGTACCGCCTAATACAGGTAGTGATGAGGAACCTGAGTAAGAAGAGGGGGGGAGGGGGTGAGGGGGTGAGGGGGAGAAACTCTCTAATTGTAGCCTTAGTTAGCGGTACGTTGATGGGACTTACTGTTGCTCCCGTAGGAGCATGGCCTCTAGCCTGGATCGCCTTAGCTCCTCTCTGGATCATAGTCACTTCTCCCCCTCTCTCCCCCTC